>JAESFL010000043.1_pt1 | contig 168686 bp, 177 predicted proteins | sample 9269401 | NCBI WGS metagenome assembly JAESFL01 (sample SAMN14506025, study PRJNA617098) | algae metagenome | isolation source: Gloeocapsa sp. UFS-A4-WI-NPMV-4B04 and co-occurring heterotrophs from desert... | place: USA: Utah | collected 2006-10-01 | reverse complement strand
GGCAACCCCATCGAGCACGCGGCCCATCCGTACCCTGGCGCCGGTGCGCGGCACCTGCTCGCAGAACACCGCCGTGCAATTGGGCTTGGCGAAGATCGCCTGCGCCACATCCTTGCCGACCTTGCGCTGGTCCACGTCCCAGGCCGCAACGACGCGAATGTCGCTCGGCCGATAGCCGCCCAGCTCCCAATGCATCAGCCCGACATGCTCGTTCGCGCCCTCGCGGTAATGCGCCAGCCCCTGTACCAGGCTGCTCGCGCAATTGCCCACGCCGACGATCGCGACGTTGATCGCACGGGCGGGGTCGTGGAGGCTCATGCGGCGGCTCCTTCGTTCAGAGTGACGAGCTTGGAGCCCCAATCGCCGCAGACCAGCCGGGAGACCGAGGCGGGGCCGATCTCGAAACACAGGACATGATCGAAGGACAAGCCGATCGCCGAGGCGACCAGCGCCTTGATCACATCCTGGTGGCTGACCAGCGCGACCGTCTCGCCGCAATGCCGTTCGGCCATCCGCCGGGCAAAGGCGGAGGCACGCTCCGCGACGGATACAAAGGACTCGCCGCCCGGGGGGCATGCTTCGCTCCGGCGCTCGTTCCAGGCGGTGAAGGCGGGTGTGCCGATCAGGTCCTCGATCCGCTGTCCGGTCCAGTCCCCCAGGTCGATCTCGTCGAGCGCATTGTCATCCTGCACCGCGATGCCGTGCGGCTCCGCGAGGGCCGCCGCTGTCTCGCGCGTGCGCTGGCGAGGGGAACTATAGATGGCCGCGATCGGCTCCGATGACAGACGTTGGCTCAATGTGCTCGCCTGGTCTCGCCCAGCCGCGGTCAAGGGAACGCCATCGCCCCGTCCGGTAAACCGCTTGCCATAATCGCCATGCATCGCGTGCCTGATCAGCAGCAGCGTGGAGGTCATCTCGAGGCGCCGGAAAAGCTTCTACTTAGCTTCATTTCCGCTCAACAAATGTACGCCGCAAGGGTTCCGCTAACATAGATCAAACTGCTGAAGTCGCTAGGGAACTTAGATGATGATCCTTGGTTTACGGCCCGGAACGATCCGGCTGCGGAACGCCTAGATCATGGAGAGTTTCCCGCGATGAAGGAAAAGGTGCTGATCACCGGGGGAGCAGGCTTTATCGGCCGCTTCGTTGCCGACGAACTGCTGCGCCGGGGCCACGAGGTCCGGGTGCTCGACAGCCTGATCGAGCAGGTGCACGGCGATTGCGAGCGCCCTGCGGGCCTCGCCGCGGATGTCGAACTGGTCCGTGCCGATGTGCGCAACGGCGATGCGGTTATGAAAGCGCTGCAGGGGATCGACAGCGTCATCCACCTCGCCGCCGAAGTCGGCGTCGGCCAGTCCATGTATGCGGTCGAACGCTACACCTCGGTCAACGATGTCGGCACGGCGGTGCTTTTCGAGAAGCTGATCGAGCAGCCGGTGCGGCGCGTGGTCACCGCGTCGTCCATGAGCATCTATGGCGAGGGGCTGTACCGCGATGCGGACGGGCAGCTGGTCGAAAACGCCGAACGCGGCTCGACTGCCGAAGGCCGCGGCGGCTGGGATCCGCTCGACGCGCAGGGCCGCCCGCTGACGCCCGTGGCCACCCCCGAATGGAAGCGGCCGAGTCTCGCCTCCATCTATGCGCTCAACAAATATGTGCAGGAGCGCACGACGCACATCCTGTCCCAACCCTATGGCATCGAAGGCGTGTGCCTGCGGCTGTTCAACGTCTATGGCCCGGGCCAGGCGCTCTCCAATCCCTATACGGGCGTGCTCGCGATCTTCGCGTCGCGGCTGCTGAACAACCAGGCGCCGATGATCTTCGAGGATGGCGAGCAGCGCCGCGACTTCGTCTATGTCGGCGACGTGGCCCGCGCCTTTGCCGATGCGCTGGAAAAGCCCGGCCTATCGGGCGAGACGTTCAACATCGGGTCGGGCAATGACCGTTCCGTGGCCGAAGTCGCGACCGAACTCGGCAAGGCGATGGGCAAGCCGCTGATCCCCGAGATCGTCGGCAAAGCGCGGATCGGCGATATTCGCCATTGCTTCTGCGACACCTCCAAGGCGGCCGAGCGGCTCGGCTTCCGCGCCACCAACGACTTCCAGGAAGGTCTGGCCGAACTCGCCGAATGGGTCGCCGAGCAGACGGCAGAGGATCGGGTCGATCAGGCGCGGGCTGAGCTGGAAGCGCGGGGCCTGGTCGCGTGAGCGGTCCGGTCCTCGTCACCGGCGGGGCCGGCTTTATCGGCTGCAACCTGGCCGACCGGCTGGCGGGCGACGGGCATGCGGTGATCATCCTCGATGCGCTTGCCCGTGCCGGCGTCGAGACCAACCTCGAATGGCTCAAGCAGCGCCATGGCGACCGCATTCGCCCGATCATCGCCGACATCCGCGATGAGGAAGCGCTGGACAAAGCCGTGCGCGACTCATCGGCCGTGTTCCATATGGCGGCGCAGGTGGCGGTCACCACGAGCCTGGTCGACCCGCTCGACGACTTCGACATCAACATTCGCGGCACGCTTGCTTTGCTCGAAGCCGTGCGGCGCCGCGGCGAGCGAGTGCCCGTGATCTTCGCTTCGACCAACAAGGTCTATGGCGACTTGGCCGACATCGAATTGCGCGAGGAAGAGGATCGCTGGACGCCGGCCGATGCGGAGGTGCGCCAGCGCGGCATTTCCGAGGCGCGGCCGCTCGACTTCCACACCCCCTATGGCTGCTCCAAGGGCGCGGCCGATCAATATGTGCTCGATTATGCCCGCAGCTATGGACTGCCGACCGCTGTGGTGCGGATGAGCTGCATTTACGGTCCCCGCCAGATGGGCACCGAGGATCAGGGCTGGGTCGCGCACTTCCTGATCCGCGCGCTCGAAGGCAAGCCGATCACCATCTATGGCGACGGCAAGCAGGTCCGCGACGTGCTGAACGTAGGGGACGCGGTCGACACCTATCTCGCCGCATGGGCGCGGATCGATCAAGTCAGCGGCAGGGTCTTCAACCTGGGTGGGGGACCCGACAACGCGATCAGTCTGCGCCAGCTGATTCGGCATATCGAAACGCTCATCGGGCGACCGGTCGACACGCACTACGAAGATTGGCGCGCTGGCGACCAGCGCTATTTCGTCGCCGATGCGCGCGCGGGACGAGGTGCGTTGGGGCTCAACGAGCCCAAGGGTTGGCAGCAAGGCATCGCCGAACTGGCGGAGTGGCTCGCGGATGCGCGTGGCCTGAAGCTCAAGGCGCCGCAGATGGAAGCCGCCGCATGAGGCGTGTGCTGCTGACGGCCGATACGGTCGGCGGAGTTTGGCAATATGCGACGGATCTTGCCTCAGGGCTGGTCGAGTTGGGCTATGAGCCAATCGTTGCGACGCTTGGTCCCCGTCCTACGGCAGCGCAGCGGGCGGGCGTCGCCGCTGGCGTCGAACTGATCGAGGCTGACCTGCCGCTCGACTGGCTGGCGGTCGGCCCAAGCGAGCTCACCGAAGCGGCGGAGGGCGTGGCCCGTTTGGCCGATCGCCACCGCGCCGACGTCGTTCAGCTCAATGCACCTGCACTTGCTGCATCGGTCCGCTTCGATCAGCCGGTGGTGGTCGTCGCGCATAGCTGCGTCGGGACCTGGTGGCAGGCGGTGCGTGGCGGGCGGATCGACTCCGATCTGGGCTGGCGCGCCGAGCTGACGGGAGAAGGTCTGGAGCTTGCCGACGCCGCCGTCGCGCCCAGCGGCGCATTCGGCGCGATGCTGCAGCATTGCTACGGCCTCGACCAGGCCCTGACGGTGGTGCGCAACGGCAGGCGTCCCCTCGCCCACAAGCCGGGTGAGCCGCAGGCGGTTGCCTTCACCGCAGGCCGGCTCTGGGACGAAGGCAAGAATGTTGCCGTGCTCGATCGCGCAGCCGGGCTGACGGCCGTGCCCATCCGTGCCGCGGGGCCGCTCTTCGGTCCCAACGGAAGCGGCGTTACCCTGTCTAACCTAGAGACGCTGGGTAGTCTCGACGCTGACGGCATCGGCGGCGTCTTGGCCGGGCAGCCGGTATTCGCGTCGGCCGCGGTGTACGAACCGTTCGGCCTTGCGGTCCTGGAAGCCGCGCAGGCCGGCTGCGCGCTGGTTCTTTCTGACATCCCAACCTTCCGCGAGCTGTGGGACGGCGCCGCCCGCTTCGTCTATCCGCACGACGCTGTTGGCTTCGCACGCGCCATCGAGGAGATCGTCGGCGACCCGGCGCTGCGTGCGCAGCTCGGCGAGGCAGCACGGGTGCGGGCCGCCGACTATACCGTAGAGCGAATGGCGGCCGGGATGGCGGCGCTCTACGCGTCCTTGCCTGTCGCAGCACTAGAGCTGGAGGCGGCATGAGGGTCGCCTACTTCACCCATTCGCTCGCCAGCTGCTGGAATCATGGCAATGCGCATTTCCTCAGGGGCGTGCTGCGCGAACTTCAGGCGCTCGGGCACGAGGTGGAGGCCTATGAGCCCGAGGGCGCCTGGAGCCTCCAGAACCTGCTCAAGGATCATGGCGAGGCTGGCCTGGACTCCTATCGCTCGGCGTATCCGGAGCTGAGCTCAACCGCCTTCACGGCCGGAGACGATCCTGCTGAGCTGGTGGCCGACGCGGATCTCGTCATCGTGCACGAATGGAACGAGCATGCGCTAGTGGCGGCGCTCGGCAGGGCGCGGAAGCGGGGCGCCCGCTTCACTCTCCTCTTCCACGACACGCATCACCGGGCAGTCAGCGAGCCGGAGTCGATGCGGGCCTATGATCTGAGCGGCTATGACGGCGTGCTCGCCTTCGGGGAGACGCTGGCCGAGGTGTATCGCCGCTGGGGCTGGGGCGACCGCGTGTTCGTCTGGCACGAGGCGGCCGACACCCGCCTGTTCCACCCGCCTGTCGAGGACGGCGCGCGCGAAGGGCTGGTATGGATCGGCAACTGGGGCGATGGCGAACGCTCGGAGGAACTCGAGACCTTCCTCCTGCGTCCGGCTCGCGCCGCCGGCTTGCCGCTCGACATCTATGGCGTGCGATATCCTGCCGAGGCGCTCGCCAAACTAAGGGCGCATGGCGCCAGCTTCCGCGGCTGGCTTCCCAATGCGCGGGCGCCCGAAGTCTATGCCCGCCATCTCGCCACCGTGCACGTACCGCGCCGCTTCTATGTCGAGAAGCTGCCAGGCATTCCCACCATCCGCGTGTTCGAAGCGCTCGCCTGTGGCATCCCGCTCGTCTGCGCGCCGTGGGACGACAGCGAGGGCCTGTTCGAACCGGGTAAGGATTGCCTCGTCGCACCGTCGGGCGAGGCAATGACGCGGCACCTCACCGATCTGCGCAACGACTCCGCCCTCCGTGGGTCGCTGGTCGCGAACGGCCTTGCCGCCATTCGCGACCGCCACAGTTGCGCACACCGGGCCGAGGAGCTGCTCGGCATCGTCGCACGCATCGCCGCGCCCGCGCTTATGAAAGCCACCGCATGAAGATCGCATTTTACGGCTCCAGCCTGCTCTCCTCCTACTGGAACGGCGCCGCGACCTATTATCGCGGCCTGCTCCGGGACCTTGCAGCGCGCGGGCATGAGATCACCTTTTACGAGCCGGACGCGTTCGACCGTCAGCAGCACCGCGATATTGACCCGCCGGAATGGGCAAAGTCGGTCGTCTACCCCGCAACCAAGGAAGCGCTTGGCCGGGTTCTCGCCGAAGCGCGCCAGGCCGACGTGGTTGTCAAGGCGAGTGGCGTCGGAGTGTTCGACACCGAGCTGCTTCAGGGCGTGATCCGCCACGCGAGCCCGCACGCGATCCGCATTTTCTGGGACGTGGATGCTGCCGCCACGCTGGACGAGATGCGCGGTGCACCCGATCACCCGTTGCGCGACGCGCTCAAGCAGCTGGATTTCGTCTTCACTTATGGCGGCGGTGATCCGGTAGTGGAGGCCTATCAGGGTTTCGGTGCCGCCCGCTGCGTGCCCGTCTATAATGCGCTCGATCCGACCACCCATCATCCAGTGGCGCCGGACCAGCGCTTCGCCTCCGACCTCGCCTTCCTGGGCAACCGGCTGCCGGACCGGGAAGCGCGAGTTGAGGAGTTCTTCCTGAAAGCCGCCGCGGCGCTGCCGGAGCGCTTCTTCCTGATCGGCGGCAATGGCTGGCACGACAAGGGCATGCCGGCCAATGTGCGGCATCTCGGGCATGTCGGCACCGCCGAGCACAATGCCTTCAACTGCACGCCGCTTGCGGTGCTCAATGTCGCGCGGGACTCGATGGCGAGTATAGGCTTTTCGCCGGCGACGCGGGTGTTCGAAGCCGCGGGCGCCGCGGCCTGCCTGATCACCGATTATTGGGAAGGCATCGAGGAGTTCCTGGAGCCGGACGAGGAAGTGCTGGTCGCGCGCGACGGGCAGGATGTGGCAGAGCATGTCCGGACACTCACGCCGGAGCGGGCCCGCGCCATCGGTCAGGCAGCGCTCAAGCGGGTGCTCGCCGAGCACACCTATGAGCTGCGCGGCGCGCAGGTCGACGAGATCCTCACCGCCGAAATGGCGCAGCGGCGCGAGAGGGCGGCCGCGTGAAGCTGGTCGTTCTCGGCCTCAGCCTCTCCTCGTCGTGGGGCAATGGCCATGCGACCACATTCCGTGCGCTGTTGAAGGCCTTCGCGGCCCGCGGCCATTCGATCCTGTTCCTGGAGCGCGACAAGCCCTGGTATGCCTCGAACCGCGATCTGGGCGAGGTCGATTACTGCCGGCTCGAGCTCTACGATTCGATCGAAGACCTGAACCGCTTCCGCGGCGAGGTGGCGGCGGCCGACGCCGTGATCGTCGGCTCGTACGTTCCGGACGGCGTGGAAGTCGGGGCCTGGGCACAGCGCACGGCGCAGGGCGTCACCGCCTTTTACGACATCGACACGCCGGTCACCCTCGCCAAGCTGGAGCGGGGCGACTTCGAATATCTGACGCCGGAGCTGATCCCCGGCTATGATGTCTACCTGTCATTCACCGGTGGGCCGACGCTCGACCATATCGAGCGCCATTACGGTTCGCCCGCCGCGCGGCCACTTTACTGCTCCGTCGATGCCGATCGCTACCAGCCGCTGGACGTGCCCAAGCGGTGGGACCTCTCCTATCTCGGCACCTACAGTCCGGATCGGCAGCCGACGCTCGATCGGCTGTTGATCGAACCCGCAAGGCGCTGCCCGGATAGCCGGTTCGTTGTTGCGGGGCCTCAATATCCCGAGGACATCGAGTGGCCGAACAATATCGAGCGCATTGATCATGTTCCGCCGGCCGGTCACCCGGCCTTCTACGCCGCGTGTCGCTTTACGCTGAACGTCACCCGCGCTGACATGATCAAGGCCGGCTGGTCGCCCTCGGTCCGGCTGTTTGAAGCGGGTGCGTGCGCCACGCCGATCATTTCGGATCGATGGGAAGGCATCGAAGACCTGTTCGTGCCCGGCCGGGCGATCATCCTGGCCGATACGAGCGAAGATGTGATTTCGGCACTCGCAGCGGACGCGGCGGAGATTGGCCGCGCTGCGCGTGACCGGACGCTCGACGCGCATACGGCGGACCACCGGGCGCAAGAGCTTGAAAAATGGCTTGTCGAAGCGGCTGGTTCGGCAAGTGAAACATTCCGGAGTCGCAAGAGTTCAGCGGCTTAGTGTTTGAAGATAAAGAAGAAGTCGAGCGGCGGGGGCCGGAGTACGACGAATGAAAGATAAGAAGGTCGCTCTCGTTGCCGGCGGTGCCGGATTCATCGGTTCCCATATGTGCGATCGGCTGATCGCGGATGGCTATCACGTCCTGTGCCTCGACAATCTACAGACCGGCCGCGAAGAGAATATCCGTCACCTGAGCCGGGACAGCCGCTTCGACTTCGTTCAGGGCGATGTGATCGACCCGCTGCCGGGGCCCGTCGCCCGCGCGGCGAGAAGCATCACCCACGTTTACAATCTCGCCTGCGCCGCCTCGCCGCCGCATTATCAGGCCGATCCCGAGCATACGATGCTGACCAATGTAGTCGGCTCGTCGCATCTGCTGCGGCTGGCGGAAAGGGCCGGGGCACGCTTCTTCCTGTCCTCTACCAGCGAAGTCTATGGCGATCCTGAAGTGCACCCCCAGCCGGAAAGCTATCGCGGCTGGGTGAACTGCACGGGTCCGCGTTCCTGCTATGACGAAGGCAAGCGCTCGGCAGAAACCCTCGCCTTCGACTTCGACCGGCTCGGCCGCGCAGAGGTAAGGGTGGCGCGGATCTTCAACACATATGGCCCGCGCATGCGGCCGGACGACGGGCGCGTCGTATCCAACGTCATCTGCCAGGCGCTCTCAGGCGACGACATCACCATCTATGGCGACGGCACCCAGACGCGCAGCTTCTGCTATGCCGACGATCTAGTCGAGGGCCTGCTTCGCCTGTCCCGCTTTGAGGGGCAACAGCCCGGACCAGTGAACATCGGCAATCCGGTCGAACTGACCGTCTCTGATCTCGCCGACCGGGTGGTTGCGCTGACCGGCACCGAAGCCGACCTGGTCTATCGACCCCTGCCGATCGACGATCCGCGCCGGCGCCGGCCGGATATTTCTAAAGCCAAGCAGCTGTTGAACTGGCAGCCGCGCATCGGCCTGCAGGAAGGACTGGAGCAGACCATCGCGTGGTTCGCCCGCACCATCGATCGCCCCCGCCGCCGTGCTGAAGCCGGACAGATGGTGGTCGCGGCCGAATAGTCCTTAGCGTCGATAGGCCGGCAGCTTCAGGCCGCGGACGATCGCCAACGCGCGAAGACCGAAGCCGAGCAGCACCGCCAGCGGCCCAGCGACGGTCACGGCCACGCCCGCCCAGCCCAATAGCACGAACAGCGCGGCGGCGAGGGCGGCCGCGGTGACGTAAAGTTCGGGCCTCAGCAGGATCGACGGCTCCCCTGCCAGCACGTCGCGAATGATGCCGCCGACACAGGCTGTGATTACGCCCATCAGCACCGCGACCACCGGCGGCACTCCGAAAGCCAGCGCCTTGGCCGCGCCGAACACGGCATAAGCGGCTAGGCCGACGGCATCGAACCAGTCGAGCGCCCGCTCGCTCCACCAGCGGCGCGGCGTCACCCAGATCAGGAGCGCGGTGCCCAGGCAGACGGCGGCGACTCGCCAGTCTCGCACCCAAAACACCGGCGCATCGATCAGCAGGTCACGAACCGTGCCGCCGCCGACGCCCGTCACCAGCGCGAAGAAGGCGAACGTCACCAGCGTCTGCCCGCGCTGAGCAGCCGCCAAAGCTCCCGACGCGGCGAACACGGCGATGCCGAACAGGTCGACCCAGCCGAGCAGCGGCGCCAGCGGGTTCACGCGGGCTTGCGGTGTTCGCCCTTCACCCGCCGCACCGTGCCGGTCGAGGCGCGCATGACGATGCTTTCGGTCGTCATGCAGCCGCCCTTGCGCGTCTTCACGCCTTCGAGCAGCGAACCGTCTGTGACGCCGGTCGCGGCGAAGATGCAGTCGCCCTTGGCCAACTCGGTCAGGTCATAGACCTTGTTCAGATCCTCGATGCCCCATTTGCGGGCGCGGCCGCGCTCGTCGTCATTGCGGAACAGCAGCCGCCCCTTGAACTGCCCGCCGACGCAGCGCAGCGCCGCGGCCGCCAGCACGCCCTCCGGCGCGCCGCCCGAGCCCATGTAGACGTCGATTGTGGTATCCGGGTTGGTCGTGGCGATCACGCCGGCCACGTCGCCGTCCGGGATCAGCATGATGCCGCAGCCGACTTCGCGCAGTTCGGCAATCAGCTTCTCGTGGCGCGGCCGGTCGAGCACGCAGGCGATGATCTCGTCCGGCTGCACGCCCTTGGCGGCGGCGATGGCGCGGACATTGTCGGCCGGGCTCTTGTCCAGGTCGATCACGCCTTCGGGATAGCCGGGGCCGACCGCGATCTTGTCCATATAAACGTCGGGGGCGTTCAGCAGGCAGCCCTTTTCGGCAATGGCCAGCACGGCCAGCGCATTCGGCCCGGCCTTGGCGGTGATGGTCGTGCCTTCCAGCGGATCGAGCGCAATGTCGATCGACGCGCCGTCGCCGGTGCCAACCTTTTCGCCGATATACAGCATCGGCGCTTCGTCCCGCTCGCCTTCGCCGATCACCACCGTGCCATCGATATCGAGCGTGTTGAGCGCCGCCCGCATCGCCTCGACGGCAGCGGCGTCGGCCGCCTTCTCGTTGCCGCGTCCGATCAGCTTCGAGGCGGCGATCGCCGCCGCTTCAGTGACCCGGACCATTTCCAGCACCAACACGCGATCGAGATTCTGGCTTGCACTCACCATCGAAATCACTTCCTCTCCCTGAACTTGTGCGCGCGATAAGCGAGGGGTGTGACGATGTCGAGAATGACGGCTTTGCTGGTCCTGCTCGTCGCGGCTCCGGCCGCGGCGACCGAGCCGCTGGACATCTACTTCGAGCAGACCAGCGTCGAGCCCCGCTGCCGCGCTGCGCAGGACGACGAGATCATGGTCTGCGGGCGCCGGGACGCCGACAAATACCGCCTGCCCTTCGTCCCGGCGCCCACGCCTGGCGACCCCAGGGCACGCGGCGTGCATGAGGAACGCTCGCGACTCGTTTCTACGGAGACGCCTTGTCAGCAACGCGGGCCCTATCTGGTCGGATGCGGCATGGTCGGGTTCAAGATCAGCACGAAACTGGGCAGCGGCAACGTCGAATACCGTCCTTTGGCTCCCTAGTCGTTCAGCCAGTCCGGCACGCGTTCCGCGTTCATCACCGTCTCAGCCGTGATCCGGTCGGCGACCACGGCGAAGCGATCGCCGTCAACCATCACCTCCGGCACCAGGGGCCGGCTGTTGTATGTCGAGGCCATGGTCGCCCCATAGGCTCCGGCGGTGCGGAAGATGGCGAGGTCGCCGCTCGCCACCCGATCGATTTCCCGGCCCATGGCGAAGGTGTCGCCGGTCTCACAGACCGGGCCGGCGATGTGCGCGGTCATTCGCTCGCCGGACGGGCGCACCGCTTCGAAATGATGATAGGCGCCGTAAAGGGCGGGCCGGGCGAGGTCGTTCATCGCCGCGTCGACGATCACATAAGGGTGGGTGACGCCGGGCTTCACCCAGATGACCCTGGTCAGCAGCACGCCGGCATTGCCGGCAATCACGCGGCCCGGCTCGAACATCAGCTCGACATCCCAGCTTCTCGTCACGCGCGCGACCATTTCGCCGAGATCGGTCGGCCAGGGCGCCGGGTCCTCCGGCCGGTAGCGGACACCAAGGCCGCCGCCGAGATCGGCCCGATCGACGGAGTGACCAGCAGCGCGCAGCTCCTCGATCAGCCGGCCGATCTTCACATAGGCCGCCTCGAGCGGATCGACATTGCTGAGCTGGCTGCCGATGTGACAGGCGACGCCGCGCATGTTCAGCCCCGGCAGCCCCGCCAGCCGCGCATACATAGCCGGCGCCTGATCGATTGGCACGCCGAACTTGTTGTCCGCCTTGCCCGTCGAAATCTTCTCGTGCGTGCCGGCATCCACGTCCGGGTTCACCCTGAGCGTGGCGGACACGCGCTGCCCCCGCGCGGCCGCGAGCTGGGAGAGGACCTGCCCTTCTTCCTCAAGCTCCAGGTTGAACTGGCCGATGCCGGCGTCCAGCCCCTGCGCCAGTTCCGCCGGCGTCTTGCCGACGCCCGAGAAGACGATGTCCTCCGCCGCCATTCCCGCCGCCAGCGCCCGCACCATCTCGCCGCCGGAGACGATGTCCGCGCCATAGCCCTGGCGCGCCAGCACCTTCAGCACGGCGAGGTTCGGGTTCGCCTTGACCGCAAAGGCGAGATGCACGCGCCCAAGGCCGGATAGTGCTTCGGCAAACACGCGGGCGTGCCGTTCCAGCGTGGCGCGCGAATAGACATAGACGGGGGTGCCGACCTCCTCCGCGATGCGGCGCAGCGGCACATCCTCGGCGAAAAGCTCGCCGTCCCTGAGCTGAAAATGGTCCATTATTTCGGCGGCAGGTCGAAGCGGTCGTCGCGCCGCTGCTCGGACTCGCGGAGAAGCTCGTCGCTGCGTTGGGGCCGCGCCTGGGTTTCGGGCGTCATCAGCTCGCTCGGCGTGGGCGTGGTCTGCGCCGAATAGGGTTTGGGCGGGAGCGTCTCGCCAGCCGCCGGGCGCAGTTCCTCGCGGCCGCCGCATGCGGCCAAGCCCGATAGCGAGAGGGCCATGATCAGCCTATGCATCTTCCTCTCCCATCCCGATCGCAGCTTTCGCATCCGCAATCCGAGCCCGCACCTGGTCCGGGGCCGTGCCGCCATGGCTGGTGCGCGAAGCGACCGAAGCGCCCACGCTCAGCACCCCGAACACGCGCGCATCGATGCGGCCGTCGATCGCCTGCAGTTGCTCCAGGCTTAGCGCCTCGAGCGCCTTGCCCTCGGACTCTGCCAGCTTCACCGCGCTGCCGACGATGTGGTGTGCCTCGCGAAACGGCACGCCGGCTTCGCGGACCAGCCAGTCGGCCAGATCGGTTGCCGTCGCAAAACCGGCTTCGGCCGCCTGCAGCATCCGGTCGGCACGAAACGACACGCTGCCGATCATGCCCGCCATCGCCGCGATCGAAAGCGTCAGCAGGTCGTATGCCTCGAACACCGGCGGCTTATCGTCCTGCATGTCCTTGGAATAAGCGAGCGGCAGCCCCTTCATGGTTGTCATCAGCGCGACCAGGCAGCCCTGGATGCGCCCGGCATGGCCGCGCACCAGCTCGGCAGCGTCGGGATTGCGCTTTTGCGGCATGATCGAGCTGCCGGTCGACCAGGCGTCCGAAAGCTGGACGAAGCCGAAGGGCTGCGAGGCCCAGAGAATGATCTCCTCGGCCAGCCGCGACAAATGCAGCGCGCACGTGGCGCAAGCGAACAGGAACTCGAGCGCGAAATCGCGATCGGACACGGCATCGAGGCTGTTGTCGGTCGGCCGGTCGAAACCGAGTGCCTCTGACACCGCGAACCGATCGATGGGGAAGCCGGTGCCGGCGAGCGCCGCGCTGCCGAGCGGACATTCATTGAGCCGTGCGCGGGCATCCTCGAAGCGCCCACGATCCCGGTGGATCATCTCGAAATAGGCCATCAAATGATGGCCGAGCGTCACCGGCTGGGCGGACTGAAGATGGGTGAAGCCGGGCATCACGGTTCCCGCATGCTCCTCGGCCCGCCCGATCAGCACCGATTGGAACGCGGTGAGCGCCGCATCGATCTCATCGATCGCATCGCGCACCCAGAGCCGAAAGTCGGTCGCGACCTGGTCGTTGCGCGAGCGGGCGGTGTGGAGCCGCCCGGCGGCAGAGCCGATGATCTCGGCGAGCCGCGCCTCGACATGCATGTGGATGTCTTCGAGCGCCGGATCTTCCGCAACCCCCGCATCGGCATATTCGGCGGCGATCTGCTCCAGCCCGCGGTCGATTGCCTCGGCATCGGCGGCGGGGATGATGCCCTGGCGGCCCAGCATCTTGGCATGGGCGCGGGAGCCCTGGATGTCCTGACGCCACATTCGCTTGTCGAAGCCGATCGAGGCATTTATCTCGCGCATCACCGCAGCGGGCCCTTCGGCGAAGCGCCCGCCCCACATTGAATTGGAGCTGTCCGTGCGCCCAGCGATTGCGCTTCTCCTCGGGACTCTGTTGATCGCCGGGTGCGATAGGGAAACCCCGCCGACCCCGCAAGCGAAGCAGGAGGCGAAGCCCAAGGGCGCGGAACTGACCGGCACGCTCGACATTTCGCAGCGTGGCAAGGCGGCGCCTGCCGACGGCTTCCTCGATCCGGCCGGCAAGCCGGTGACGCTCGCCGCCTTCAAGGGCAAGCCGGTGCTGGTCAATCTCTGGGCGACCTGGTGCGGGCCGTGCGTGGCTGAGATGCCCACCCTCGACGGCATCGCCGTGCGGGCCGGAGACAAGCTCAAGGTGCTGACGGTCAGCCAGGACCGCGAAGGCGTGGATATCGGACGGACCTTCACCAGGGGCGGCTTCAAGCTGCTCGAGAAATATCGCGATCCCGAGAGCAAGCTCGGCTTCGCCTTTGCGACCGGCATGCTGCCGACGACCGTGCTTTACGACGCCCAGGGCAAGGAAGTGTGGCGCGTTGTCGGCGCGATGGACTGGAACGGCCCGCGCGCCAACACTCTGCTCGCCGAGTTCATCGGATAAGCTTTGCTTCTCGCGCGTTTAGCGGTGCGAGGAGATACTGAATGGACGACGATCGGGTCTGGGCGTTCGAAGCGAGCCTGTGGAAGGCCGATCCCAGCCATTATCACGAGGCGATCGACCCCGAAGTTCGAATGGCGCTGCCGACGCCGCCTTTCCTCTTTTCCGGCGAGCAGGCGATCGAGGCCGTGGCGGGCACGCCGCGCTGGTCCAACGTCGCGTTCGAGGACGGCACCGTATCGCGACCGCAGGAAGGGCTAATTGTCGTCGCCTACACCGCCCATGCCCAGCGCGACGGCCAGGAAGAATATGTCGCCCACTGCACCAGCACCTATCGCAAGGACGAGAATGGCGACTGGCAGGTCATCCAGCACCAGCAGACGCCGCGCCTGGTGGCGGGCGGTTCCGCTTAGTCCCGCAGCAGCTCGTTGATCCCGGTCTTCGCCCGCGTCTGCGCGTCCACCCGTTTCACGATCACCGCGCAGTAAAGCGACGGCCCCGGAGACCCGTCGGGCAAGTTCTTTCCGGGCAGCGAGCCGGGCACCACCACCGCATAGGGCGGCACCCGGCCGATGAACACTTCGCCCGTGGCGCGGTCAACGATCTTGGTCGAGGCGCCGATGAACACGCCCATCGACAGCACTGCGCCTTCGCCGACCACCACGCCTTCAGCCACTTCGGAGCGGGCGCCGATAAAGGCGCCGTCCTCGATGATCACCGGCCCCGCCTGCAGCGGCTCGAGCACGCCGCCGATCCCCGCGCCGCCGGAAATGTGTACGTTCTTGCCGATCTGCGCGCACGAGCCGACCGTCGCCCACGTGTCGATCATCGCGCCTTCGCCGACATAGCCGCCGATGTTGACGAAGCTCGGCATCAGCACCGCCCCCGGCGCGATAAAGGCCCCATGGCGGACGACCGCGCCCGGCACTGCGCGGAAGCCGGCCTTGCGGAACTCGGCCTCGCTCCAGCCAGAGAACTTGCTCGGTACCTTGTCCCACCAGCTGGCAGTGCCGGGACCGCCGGCGATCAACTCCATGTCGTGCAGGCGGAAGGAGAGCAGCACCGCTTTCTTGAGCCACTGATTGACGCGCCAGCCGCCCTGCCCGTCCGGCTCCGCGACGCGCGCCTCGCCCTGGTCGAGCAGCCGCAGCGCCTCGGCGACGGCGGCGCGCGTTTCGCCCACCGTCTGAGGACTGATCTCGGCCCGCGCTTCCCACGCCGCTTCGATCGTGTCGACCAGCCGCGCCCGATCCATCATACCCCGTCTCCCAATATCTCGTGCAGCCACGCGCCGAGGTCGCTCACTTCATAGTCGACATAGGCCCGGTCGTCGGGCTCGCGCCCCTGCTCGGAGCCGTTGTTGACCCACACCGTCGTCATGCCGATTGCCTTGGCGGGCTTCAGGTTGCGCGCCATGTCCTCGACGAAGAGCGACTCTGTTGGGTCGATGCCAAAGGCCTCCGCCATGCGCTCGTATGCGACCGGCTGCGGCTTCGGTTCATAGGCGCAGGCATGGATGTCGTGGATCGCCTCGAAGCTTTCCGACAGACCCAGCTGGGCCAGCACGCGCCGGGCATAATTCTCTTCGCCGTTGGTGAAGATCAACTTGCGGCCCGGCAGGCGCGCGACCGCCTCGACCAGCCGCCGGTCTTCCTGCAGCACATCCATCTCGATATCGTGGACGTAATCGAGGAAGGCATGCGGCTCGATGCCGTGCTCCGCCATCAGGCCGGACAGGGTGGTGCCGTGATTGTGGAAATAATCCTTCTGCAGCGCCCGCGCCTTGTTCCAATCGAGTCCGAGCAGCTCCTGGATGAAGCTGGTCATCCGCGCATCGATCAGACCGAACAGGTCCGCCGACGCCGGGTAGAGCGTGTTGTCGAGATCGAAGATCCAGTTGCGGATATGCCGGAGCTGCGGAAGCATCGGGCCGCGCCTAGCGGCGGTGGCGGGCTGCGGCAATCGGCAGAAGCCGTTAAGCATAACGCAATGCCCTCTGGACTAGCGAAGGGCCCGACCTGGGCAGGGGCCATGCCGAATGAGTAAGCGTAACGCGTATGGGGCCACAGCCCTGATTTCATTGGCAATGCTTGGACTGAGCGGCTGCGGCGGCGGTGGCGGCGGCGTAAACCCCACGCCAGCACCGCCGGTGTCGGTGACGCCAACTCCCGCGCCTGCGCCGACGCCGACTCCCACCCCCACGCCCTCGCCGACGGCGACGTTCCAGACGAACGAGTATGATCGCGCCATCGGGCTCGGGCTGGCTAAGGTCATTACCGCCTATCAGGCGGGTGCGACCGGGCGCGGGGTCACCGCGGCCGTGATCGACAGCGGCGTGGATCCGTCCAGTGCGGAGTTTGCCGGGCGAATCTCGCCCGCTTCGCAGGACCTGTCGGGCTCCCGCGGCATCGGCGATGAGGGCGGGCATGGCACCGCCGTCTCGGCCGTGCTGCTGGCGGCGAAGAATGACAGCGGCATCCACGGCGTGGCGTTCGACGCGACCTTGCTTTCGCTGCGCACCGATACGCCCGGCAGTTGCAACACCAATGGCGACTGCTCGCATAGCGACAATGCCATCGCCCGTGCACTGGACGTCGCGATCGCGCAGGGCGCCAAGGTCGCCAATCTTTCGCTCGGCGGTTCGGGCGCCAACACGACGCTGCGGGCTGCCATCGGTCGCGCCACGGCGGCCGGCATGGTCATCGTGATGTCGGCTGGCAATGACGGCGCCGCAAGTCCGAGCGCGCTCGCGCTCGTCGCCACCGACGCATCGGCGCGCGGCCAGATCATCGTCGCTGGCGCCCACGATCCGAGCAGGGCCATTTCTTCCTTCTCCAATCGCGCCGGCCAGACGGCAGGCGTGTTCGTCACCGCCTTGGGCGAGGGCGTGCGCTCGTTCGACGAGAACGGTACGCCCCTTGTCTATAGCGGCACCTCCTTCTCTGCGCCCTTCGTGTCCGGTGCGGTGGCGCTGCTCGCCCAGGCCTTCCCCAATTTGACCGGCGCGCAGATAGTCCAGCTGCTTCTCGAAAGCGCCGATGATCTGGGGGAGGCGGGGACCGATCCGGTCTATGGGCGCGGCGCGCTGAATATCGGCCGGGCATTCCAGCCGCGGAACGGCGCTTCGCTGCCAGGCTCGCAAGTGGCGGTCGATCTGAACGGGGACAGCGCAACGCTTTCACCGGCGATGGGTGACGCGGCGCAGAAGGGCATGGGTGCGATCATTCTCGACGGCTTCGATCGGGCTTTCGCGATCGATCTGGCGCGTACGGTGCGCAACGCCTCGCCGCAGTCGAGCCTCACCGGCACGCTGTCGCGTAGCAATCGCGGTGCCAGCCTTTCCGCGGGTGGCACCACGGTCGCCGTCTCGATCGCCGACACGCCAGGCGGCGCTGCCGTGCGCCGCCTGTCCCTCGCGCCCGCGGACGCGGTGCGCGCCCGCGCAACCGCCGGCATGATCGCCAGCCGTATCGATGCGCGAACCAGCATCGCCCTCGGCTTCGGCCAGAGCCGCGACAGCCTGGCCGGCCAGCTTGCCGGGCGCGCCGAGCCTGCCTTCCTGGTGGCACGCGGCTCGACCGATGGTCTGGGCTTCGATCGGCGCGACCAGAGCTCTGCTGCCGTGCGCCACATGATCGGCCGCATCGGCGTGACGGCGGGCGTGGAGTCTGGGGAAGGCCTACTCCACACGCGCAGCCGGATTGCTCGTGACGCCTATCTCCGCTCGCCCTATTCGCTGTTGAGCATCGGCGCGGATCGCCGCTTCGGCAGCCTGCGCTTTACGGGTGGCCTGACCCGGCTGCAGGAAGAGCGGACGCTGCTCGGCGCGCGCTTCGGCGGCGTGTTCGGTGCGAATGGCGGCAACAGCTGGTTCGCCGACATGAGCGCCGATTGGAGCTTCGGCAAAGGCTGGCGGTTGGGCGCTTCTGCGCGGCAGGGCTGGAGCGTTCCTGCCGGTGGCGGGCTGCTGACGGAGCGCGCGGCGATTCTCTCCAACGCCTTCAGCTTCGATGTCGGCAAGGCAGGGCTGTTCTCGCGGGGCGACCTGTTCGGCTTGCGGCTGTCGCAGCCGCTCCGCGTCTCCAGTGGCGGGCTGAGCGTGCGGCTGCCGGTCGGTTACGACTATGGCACGGCACAGGCGAGCTTCGCCGACCAGCGGTTCAACCTGGCGCCGGAAGGCCGCGAACTCGCGCTGGAGGCCAGTTACTCGCGCATGTTCTTTGGCGGCCGCATAGATACGAACCTATTCTGGCGCCAGGACCCCGGCCATTTCGCCGCCGCGCCCGACGATCTTGGTGCGGCGCTGCGCTGGCGGACGGAGTTCTAGGCGACGCCAAGCTTTGCCGCTAATGCGACAGCGGTGTCAGACTTTGATCTTCTGATCGTCGGCGGCGGTATTAACGGTGCCGCGATCGCGCGCGAGGCTTCGCTCAACCGGCTGCGCGTGCTGCTGGTCGAGAAAAACGACCTTGCCTCCGCCACCTCCTCGGCTTCCACCAAGCTGATCCATGGCGGGCTGCGTTATCTAGAATATTTTGAGTTCAAGCTGGTCCGCGAGGCGCTGATCGAGCGCGAGCGGCTGCTCAAGGCCGCGCCGCATCTGATCTATCCGATGGAGTTCGTGCTTCCGCACCAGCACACGCTGCGGCCGAAGTGGATGATCCGGGCAGGCCTGTTCCTCTACGATCATATCGGCGGCCGCATGTCGCTGCCGAAGTCGCGCGGCATCAGCGGCGGCTCCTATCTCGCGCCGCTCAAGAACGGGCGCGACGGCTTCGTCTATTCCGACGCCTGGGTGGATGATGCGCGGCTCGTGGTGCTGAACGCGCGCGACGCGGCCGACAATGGCGCAGAGATCGCGACCCGCACCGAACTGCTTTCGGCCCGGCGAGAGAACGGCCAATGGCGTGCCACACTGAGCGATGGCCGCGAGGTCACTGCCCGCGCACTCGTCAACGCTGCCGGTCCCTGGGTGGCGGAAATTGCGCAGAGGCTGGGCGTCAACAGCAAGGCTGGCGCCCGCCTGATCCGCGGCAGCCATTTGATCGTGCCTCGGCTGTCCGAGGGCGCGCACGCCTACATCCTGCAGCAGCCGGACCGGCGCATCGTCTTCGCCATTCCGTACCAAGGCCACACACTGGTCGGCACGACGGACGTGCCAGTCGAGAGCGCGACCGAAGCCCGGATTAGCGAAGCGGAGACCGACTATCTGCTCGCAGCCGTGAACCGCTATTTCACCCGCCAGACGGCGCGCGAAGACGTGGTCGGGACGTATGCGGGCATCCGCTCGCTCTACGACGATGGCGCGAGCGAAGCGCGCCAGGTCACGCGCGACTATGTGCTGGAGCTGGACGAGAGTGGACCGCCGCTGCTCTCGATCTTCGGAGGCAAGATTACGACCGCGCGGCATCTGGGCCAGGTGGCGGTGGCAAAGCTCGCGCGGCCGCTCGGAATGGTGCCGCTTCAGGTGACGAACGCCCGAAGCTTCCCGGGCGGCGAGATGGACCGGTTCGACGGCTTTCTCGCAAAGGTTCGCGCCCGCTGGCCCTGGCTCGGCGAAGAACGGAGCTACCGCATGGCCCGCGCCTATGGCTCGATGCTCGAGGCGATGATCGGCGACCGCACCGGCACGGGCGAAGAGTTTGGAGCCGGCTTGGGCAGCGTGGAAGTCGATTGGCTGGTCGAGCGCGAATGGGCACGCACTGCTGACGACATCCTCTGGCGCCGCACCAAGCTGGGGCAGACCCGCGAAGTCGATGAGGCAAGGTTGCAAGCCTATCTCGACCGCCGCTAGGGCGCAGCCCATGGCCATCAAGCACGCACTCTCCGTCACCCGCACTCAGGATTTCGCCGCCTGGTACCAAGCCGTCGTCTCCGAAGCCGATATGGCCGAGGAATCGGGCGTACGCGGGTGCATGGTCATCCGGCCCTGGGGCTATGGCATTTGGGAGCGCATGCAGCGGCTGCTCGACGACGCCATCAAGGCGACGGGGCATGAGAATTGCTATTTCCCGCTCTTCATCCCGCTCTCCTATTTCGAGAAGGAAGCGGAGCATGTCGAAGGCTTCGCCAAGGAAATGGCGGTCGTCACCCACCACAGGCTGAAGGCGGTGGATGGCAAACTCGTGGTCGACCCGGATGCGAAGCTGGAAGAGCCGCTGGTCGTGCGACCGACCTCCGAGACCGTGATCGGCGCGGCCTTTTCCCGCTGGGTGCAGAGCTGGCGCGACCTGCCGGTGCTGATCAACCAATGGGCCAATGTCGTCCGCTGGGAAATGCGCACCCGCATGTTCCTGCGCACCACCGAATTCCTGTGGCAGGAAGGCCATACCGCCCATGTGAGCGAGGGGGAGGCACGCGAGCACACGCTGCGGATGCTCGAAGTTTATCGCCGCTTCGCCGAGGAATGCGTCGCGATGCCGGTGGTGGCCGGCGAGAAGCCGGAGAATGAGCGCTTCCCTGGCGCCGTCGCGACCTATTCGATCGAGGCCATGATGCAGGACGGCAAGGCGCTGCAGGCCGGCACTTCGCATTTTCTCGGCACCACGTTCAGCCAGGCACAGAATATCCGCTTTCAGAACGCATCCGGCGAGCTGGAACTGGCGCAGACGACCAGCTGGGGCGTGTCCACCCGCATGATCGGCGGCATGATCATGACTCACGGCGACGATGACGGCCTGCGCGTGCCGCCGCGCCTGGCGCCTCATCAGGTCGTGATCGTGCCGATGCTGCGCGACACCGAAGAAGACGCCGCGGTGCTCGACTATGCCCGTGCGTTGGCCGCCGAGCTGCATGCGCAAACAGCGCTCGGAGAACCGATCCGCGCGCTGCTCGACGCCAAGGCGATCAAGGCGTCGAACAAGCGCTGGGCCTGGGTGAAGAAAGGGGCGCCGGTGATCGTCGAGGTCGGCCCGCGCGACGTCGCAGCCGGGAACGTGGCGGTGATCCGGCGCGACCGGCTGTATCAGGAGAGCGGTAAGCTGGACTCATCGATACAGCCGCGCGCCGACTTCGTCGCGGGGGTGTCGGAGCTGCTGGAGGAAATTCAGTCCGGTATGTTCGCGGAGGCCAAGACCCGCCTGGATGCCAATATCCGTCGGGGCGTCACCGACTTCGCCGAGCTCGAGCGCTTTTTCGCCGAAGCGGAGCGATTCCCTGGCTGGGTCGAGGTAGAATGGGCCAAGCCGACCGGTGCCGAACTCGAAGCCGTGGACCAGCGCCTAAAGGCGCTGAAGCTCACCCTGCGCAACGTGCCGGAGAGCGCGGGTGCCGCGACTGGCCCCTGCATTTTCACCGGCAAGCCCGCAATGGAGCGGGTGCTGGTGGGGCGTAGTTACTAAACTTCGTCTTTGCGAGGAGCGTAGCGACGAAGCAATCCAGCAGCCTTCTCGCCGTACTGGATTGCTTCGCTGCGCTTGCAATGACGGATTAGCTTACCAAACCTTGATCCGCTCTTCCGGCTTCAGGAAGAACTTGGTTCCCGGCTTCACGTCGAACGCCGAATACCAGGCATCCAGATTGCGCACGACATGCGGCCGCCACATGCCGGGCGTGTGCGGGTCTGTGGTCAGGACCTGCAGCATGTACGGTTCGCGATATTTGTTGCGCCACACCTGCCCCCAGCCCAGGAAGAAGCGCTGGTCGCCGGTAAAGCCGTCGATCACCGGGGCCGGCTTGCCGCCCCGTGACAGCTTGTACGCGTCGTAGGCGACGGTGAGGCCAGCCAGGTCGGCGATATTCTCGCCCAGTGTCAATTCGCCATTCACCTTCTTGCCGGGCAGCGGCTCATAAGCGCCATACTGGGCGACGACCTTGTCGGTGTACGCCTTGAAGCGGGTTGCATCCTCGGCCGTCCACCACTCGGTGAGGTTGCCGGCCTTGTCGAACTTGCGGCCCTGATCGTCGAAGTGATGGCTGATCTCGTGACCGATCACCGCGCCGATTCCGCCATAGTTGACCGCATCGTCGGCGTTCGGATCGAAGAAAGGTGCCTGCAGGATCGCTGCGGGGAAGACGATCTCGTTCATCAGCGGATTGGCATAGGCATTGACCGTCTGCGGAGTCATGCCCCACTCGCCTTTGTCGACTGGCTTGCCGATCTTGTCGAGATTGCGCTGATATTCGAAGCGGTTCGCGCGGAGGAGATTGCCGAATGGATCACCCGCCCGCACTTCGAGTGCCGAATAGTCGCGCCACTTGTCGGGGTAGCCGATCTTGTAGGTGAAGGCGGCGAGCTTCTCGCGCGCCGACTGGCGCGTGGCGGGCGCCATCCATTCCAGCTTCTGCAGCCGTACGTCGAAGGCTGCGATCAGGTTCTTGACCAGCTGCTCGGCCTTGACCTTGCTTTCGGGCGGGAAGTGTCTGGCGACATACAGCTCGCCAACCGACTCGCCCATGGCTGCGTTGACCAGGTCGACGCCCCGCTTCCAGCGGTCCTTCAGCTGGGGCGTGCCGGCCAGTGTCGTGCCCTTGAACGCGAAGTTCTCGTTCACGAACGCCGCAGGCAGCACCGGCGCCGCGTTCGACAGCGCATGGAAGGTCAGATACTCACGCCAAGTCGATAGCGGCTCCGACGCGATCAGGGCGGCGGTTCCGGTTACGGCGCTCGGCTGGGCAACGATGATCTGCGGCTGGTTGAGCCCAGCTGCCTGCAGATAGCCGGCCCAGTCCATCCCCGGCATCCTGGTCGCCAGCTCAGGCGTGGCCACCGGGTTGTAGAGTTTCTCGACCTGGCGGGATTGTGCACGGGTCCAATGCGTCTTCGCGATCTTGGTCTCGAGGTCGTAGATTCGCTGCGCCTTCGCATCGGCATCGGCGATCCCGGCGAGCGCCAGCATCTTGGCAATGTGCGCCTTGTACTTGCCGCGCGCCTCGACGAACTTTGGATTGCTGTCGTCCAGATAATAATCACGGTCGGGCAGGCCCAACCCGCCTTGACCCACATAGGCGGAGTAGATGCGGTTGTCCTTGAGGTCCTGAAATACGGAGACACCGATTGGCAGATCGAAGCCCGAGCGATTGGCATCGCCCATCCAGCGGGCTAGCGCGGCGGGCGAGTTCAACGCGGCGATCTGGTCGAGCTGAGCCTTGACCGGCGCAATGCCTTTGGCCTCGATTGCCGCTTCATCCATGAAGCTGGCGTAATAGTCGCCGACCTTTTTTGCCGAACTGCCTGGCGCCGCCTGTGAAGCAGCGGCGGCCTGGATTACCTCCCGGGTACGCTGGTCCGACAAATCACGCAGCACGCCGAAGCCGCCCCAGCTCGACCGATCAGACGGGATCGGCGTGTTTTCCTCCCACTTGCCATTCGCGAACTTGTTGAAGTCGTCACCCGGGGCGACCGAGCGGTCCATCCCGGCCGCGTCGAAGCCGAAGCTGCCGAGCGCGGGCTTGCCCGTCTGAGCGGAGGCAGAGCCGGCAAACGTCAGCACGGCCACGGTGGCGAGCAGAATGGTTTTCATGAAGTTTCCCCGGAAGAAAAAAGATGAAGGACAGTAACGGCTTAGTTGCGCACCGCAACAGCGGCTCATGACGTTCGTCGGCGCGAGATTGTCGTTGGTCGACCGGCGGCTGGCTCGGCTTCGGGCGCGGCGGGAAGCCGCAGCCTGACCATCAGACCGCCCAGATCCTCGCTCTCTTCGAGCGCGACGGTGCCGCCGTAGATTTCAGCCACATCGCGGACAATGGCGAGACCCAGGCCGGTCCCAGGCTTGGACGTATCGAGCCGTGCTCCGCGGTCGAAGATCCGTTGCCGCTCCACTTCCGGAATGCCCGTGCCGTCATCCTCGACGAGGAACTCGACGAAGCCGGCGTCGCCGGACACCGTCACGAACACGCTGCCGCCGCCATATTTGGCAGCGTTTTCGATCAGATTGCCGAGCAACTCGTCCAGGTCCTGCCGCTCGATGTGCACGGCCAAGTCCTTGGGGCCGCTGATGTCGATGCGCGCCTCAGGATAGAGCCGCGCCACTGCGCGTTCGACCGACTCGAGGCTGGGCCAGACCTGTGCGCGGCTGTGCGCATTACCGCGCCGTCCCACAGCCCGCGCGCGCGCAAGGTGGTGATCGACCTGACGCCGCATCGTCGTCGCCTCCCGGCAGACGGTGTCCGGCAGGTCGGACGCATTGGCCGTCGCCGCGTTCATGATGACGGTGAGCGGTGTCTTGAGCGCATGGGCGAGGTTGCCGGCGTGCCGCCGCGCTTCCTCGGCCTGCTTCTCATTATGCTCGATCAGCCCGTTCAGCTCCTCGACCATGGGCGTGAGCTCGTCGGGCAGCGGCTCGTCGACACGCGTGGCAAGCCCGGAGCGCATCTTCGCGATGGCGGCCCGCACCCGGCGCAGCGGCAGCAGGCCATAATAGGTCTGCAACGCGGCCAGCACGATGAGGCCCAGCCCTAACAAGGCGAAGCTGCGTACGAGGGTGCGGCGCAGCACGTCGATCTGCTCGTCCAGTGCCAGCCGGCTCTGCGCTACCTGAAAGCGCCAGCGTACCGGCGAGCCAGGAAGAGTCAGGTCGCGTTCCAGGATGCGCAGCGGCTCGTCGGCAAACTCTTTGCTGTCATAGATATGGACGTCCACATCCTTGTGACGGTCCGGCACGCGAAGCGAGCGGTCCCATAGCGAGCGCGAGCGGAAATGCTCGAAGCCTTTGCCGCTGATCTGGTAATAAAGCCCCGAATTCGGCTCCAGGAACCGCTGGTCGCCAAGCGGGCGGTTGAGCAGCACTTCGCCCGCCGGGCCGATTTCCGCGGAGGCGACCATCGCGGTCAGCACATAGTTGAGCGAGTCGTCGAAATTGCGCGTGATGGCGCTGGTCAGCACCCGGTCAAGCGCCCAGCCGCCACCCAGCAGCAGCAGCCCGATCCAGGCCGCCGCGATCAGGATCATGCGGCGGCTCAGCGAGCCGGTGGATTTGCGCGCCTTCAAACCCCTTCCGGGGTCGTCAGCCATTCGTATCCTCGAGGCTGTAGCCAAGCCCGCGAATCGTCGTGATCACATCCTGGCCAAGCTTCTTGCGGATGCGCGTCACGAACACTTCGATCGTGTTCGAATCACGGTCGAAATCCTGGTCGTAGATGTGTTCGATCAGCTCGGTACGGCTGACCACCTTGCCCTTGTGGTGCATCAGATAGCTGAGCAGCTTATATTCCTGCGCGGTCAGCTTCACCGGCTCGCCGGCGAGCGTGACCTTGCCCGACCGCGTGTCGAGGCGGACATCGCCCGCGGTCAGTTCCGAACTGGCGTTGCCCGAAGCGCGGCGGATCAGCGCACGCAGCCGGGCGATCAGCTCTTCCGACTGGAACGGCTTGGCCAGATAATCGTCGGCGCCGGCATCGAGGCCGGCGACCTTGTCCGACCAGCTGTCGCGCGCGGTCAGCACCAGGACCGGCATGGTCTTGCCTTCCTTGCGCCAGCGGTCGAGCACCGTCAGCCCGTCGATCGTCGGCAGGCCGAGATCGAGCACCACTGCATCATAGGTTTCGGTCTGGCCGAGAAAATGGCCGTCCTCGCCGTCGTCCGCTAGGTCGATGGCATAGCCGGCGCCTTCCAGCGTCTTGCGGAGCTGTGCCCCCAGGCTCGGTTCGTCTTCGACGATCAAAACGCGCATCTAGTTTCCCTCAAAAGCCGGAGCGGCCGATCACCGCGCCCGTGCGGGCATCGACATCGACCCAGATGACACTGCCGGCCCGCATGAACTTCAGGCGATAAACGCCGCCATCGAATTCAGGACCCAGATAGGTGCTTCCGCGCATCCGCGGCAGCACCCGATCCTCAATCTCACGCAACGACAGAACCTGGCCCGACTTACGCGCCTCGAACGCCTGATACTGGTCGCCTCGCCGCTGCGCCATAGATGGCGAAGCGACGCTAAGCGCGATCAGCGCCAAAGAAACGATACGCACCATGAACTTCATGCGCATAGCCGTTAGCGGCAAGGCTTTGAATAGCCCATGAATGCAGCCGTTGGCGCTCGTTCAGCCAAGACTTCTCTCCCCTTCGTCACCCCAGCGCAAGCTGCGGTCTCGTGTGTTCGGTGAGAGATGCCAGCCTTCGCTGGCATGACGAGGCGGGGTCCACTACATGCGCGCGCCATGTCCGCTCCCGTGCTCGCTTATGAAGATCTGGGCCTCGTCCAAGGCTCCGGCTGGCTGTTCCGCAACCTCGACATCTATGTCGGCGAGCGCGACCGGCTGGCGCTGATCGGCCGCAACGGCGCCGGCAAGACCACGCTGCTGAAGCTGCTCGCCGGGCAGATCGAGGCGGATGAAGGGCGGCGGACGATCGTGCCCGGCACCAGGGTGGTGATGTTGGAGCAGGAACCCGATCTGACCGGATTCGAGACGCTGCGCGATTTCGTCACCAGCGGCACTGCGGCGCCGGCCTTGCATGAAGTCGAAGCGATTGCCGGCCAGATCGGATTGGACCTTGGCCGCTCCGCCGCGACGGCCAGCGGCGGCGAGCGACGGCGGGCGGCGATCGCGCGAGCACTGGCGCTGGCGCCCGATGTTCTGCTGCTGGACGAGCCGACCAACCATCTGGATCTGGTGGCGATCGAGTGGCTGGAACGCTGGCTGCAGCGGTACAAGGGCGCCTTTGTCGCGATCAGCCATGACCGGACCTTTCTGACTCGACTGACCAAGTCCACTTTATGGCTCGATCGCGGCGGCATCCGTCGCGCCGAAATTGGTTTTGGCGGCTTCGAGGCCTGGACGGAGAAAGTCTATGAAGACGAGGCGCGTAACGCCGAACGGATGGACGCGCGGCTGAAGCTGGAGGAGCATTGGCTGCTGCGCGGCGTGACCGGACGGCGGCGCCGCAACCAGGGACGGCTCACGAAGCTTTTTGAAATGCGGGCGGCCCGCGCGGCGATGATTGGACCGGCCGGCGTCGCGAAACTCGGCATTGGCACCGACGATGTGCGCACCAAGGCGGTGATCACCGCCGAGCGTGTGTCGAAGAGCTTTGGTGACCGGATGATCATCAATGATTTTTCGCTGCGGATTCAGCGGGGCGACCGCATTGGCGTGGTCGGCGCGAACGGCGCGGGCAAGTCGACGCTGCTGAAGCTGCTGACGGGCGAACTGGCTCCCGACCAGGGCCAAGTCCGGCTGGCCAAGACGCTGGATCGCATTGTGATCGACCAGCAACGGAGCTTGATGGCGCCCGAAAAGCGCGTGCGCGACATATTGGCGGACGGCGGCGACTGGATCGAGGTGCAGGGCGTCAAGAAGCACATCCATGGCTATTTGAAGGAGTTCCTGTTCGATCCGAACATGGTCGAGGCCCGGATCGCGACGCTTTCGGGCGGCGAGCGTTCGCGGCTGCTGCTGGCGCGCGAATTTGCTCGGCCCTCCAACCTGCTGGTGCTCGACGAACCCACCAACGATCTCGATTTGGAAACCCTCGACCTGCTTCAGGAAGTCATCGCGGACTATGACGGCACAGTCCTGATCGTCAGCCACGACCGCGACTTTCTCGACCGCACCGTCACGGTGACATTGGGCCTGGACGGCTCGGGCAGGGTGGACATCGTCGCCGGCGGCTACGAGGATTGGGTGCGGCAGCGCGAGGTCCGCAGTTCCCCGGCGAAAGCCGGGGCCCAGAGAGCAGAGCCAGCTGGAACCCGCCCTGCGCCCGGAAACGCTCAGCGCAAGCTCTCTTACAAGGACCAGCGCGATTACGAACTGCTGCCGAAGCAGGTGGAGGAGCTGGAGGCCGCCATCGCCCGCGACGAAGCGGCGCTTGCCGATCCCGATCTCTACGCCCGCGATCCGAAACGGTTCGCCGCGCTGACCACCGCAATCGACAAGGCGCGCGAGGACAAGGAAGCTGCCGAGATGCGCTGGCTGGAGCTTGCAGAGCAGGTCGAAGCGCTGACGCCATAAGCCGTTCGGATCGATGGCAGTCAGATGTCTCGACGTCGCTCGAAACAAACGGATGATTCTAGGCCGCCTGCATCCGCTCCCGTACGCGGCGTTCCAGGATGGTCAGCGGCATGGCGCCTTCCTTCAACACTTCGTGGAACTGCTTCACGTCGAAGTTTGGCTGGCGCTCGGCCTCGGCGCGAAGGCGCTGCCACACGCCGTGCCCGACCTTGTAGCTGCACGCCTGTCCCGGCTGGGTGCAGTAGCGCTCGACTTCGCGCTGGGTGCGCGGACGGGCGAAGCCGGTGGTCTCGACCATATAGTCGGTCGCCTTTTCACGGCTCCAGCGCTTGGCGTGCAGGCCGGTGTCCACCACAAGCCGCGCCGCCCGGAACAGATAGGATTGCAGGAAACCAGCCCGCTCCAGCGGCGTGCGATAGACCTTCGCCTCGTCCGCCACGCTCTCCGCATAAAACGCCCAGCCTTCCGAATAGGAGGAGAAGCCGCCGATTTTGCGGATCATCGGGATTTCGGTCGATTGTTGCGCCAGGCTGATTTGAAGATGATGGCCGGGCGTGCCTTCGTGATAGCTCAGTGCCGGCAGCGTGTATTTGGGCCAGTCGCGTAGATCCTTCAGGTTAATGAAGTAGATGGCCGGCCGCGATCCGTCGAGCGCAGCACTGCGGTAATAGCCGTTCGATGCACCGTCCTGTATCTCGACCGGCACGGCCCGAATCTCGAGCGGCTGAGTTGGCGGCATAACGAAGTACCGGGGCAGCTGTGCTCCCATCCGCGCCACATCCTCGTTCAGGCTGGCGATCAAGGCCGCGCGCCCTTCCGCGGTGTCGGAATAGACCTGGTCCGGACGTGTGTTGAGCTTCGCGACCCGTGCGCCGACACTGCCTTGGCTCAGCCCCTGACCTTTCAGGATCGTGTCTAACTCGGCGCTGATTTCGGCGACCTGAGTAAGTCCAAGCTGATGCACCTCCTCCGGCGTCATCTTGGTCGTGGTCATCTGCTCCAGTGCCGCGGCGTAGATCGCATCACCGTCGGGCAACCGCCAGACCCCGTCGCCCGGCCGCGTCTTTGCCCGTAATGCCTCGACAGCCGCGATCTGGCGATCGAGTGCTGGATAGACCTGCCCGCTGACGATCCCTGTTGCGCGCGCTTCCCAGTCCCCTGAGATATTCGCGGTCTGGGCGCGCTTGGCGAGCGACTGGACCATGTTCGAAGTCTGAGCCCCCTGGGCCCGCAGCTTGCGCATCTGCATCAGCGTCAGGTCCAGCGACCAGGCCGGCGCCACGAAACCGCGCGCGGCTTCCGCTTGCTGCTCGGTCGTGTCCTGATCCAGCACGGTAGCGAACGCTTCGAGTCGCGCGAGATAGGCGTCGGCATCGTCTTTCGCGCGGATCGTATGCGCGCTGTTGAGGAAATCGGGCACCGAGAAGTAGACGCCGCCCTGCTGAAAAATGCGGTAGGGTCGCACGACGCTGTCGATGCCGAACCTGGCCGGCGCTACTGCCTGGGCTTCGAGCTGGTAGCGAACCACGTCGAGGTTCACGCGATTGGCGGGCGAGATGCTTGACCGATCGACGGCGTCGAGCGCGGCGAGCCGCTTGCGAATGTGCGCCAGATCCTCGGCACGGCGCGCTGCCGTACGCGGCGTGAGCTGAGATTTTAGCAAAGCATTCGGCCCGCGATCGAGGCCGAGCGTCGTCGCCAGCCCCGGTTGCCGTGCCACATTCTCCGCGAACATCCGCTCGAACAGCGCGGCGACCGCAGCGTCGCCGCCCGTTGCCTGGCCGAATAACCTGGCCGGGATCAGGGCGGCGCTCGCTGCGAGGCCGGTCCGGGCGATGAATGTGCGGCGGTCCATGAACATTCCCTCCTTGCGCTCGTCGCCCTTCTTTTAGCTGCGCGGCGCGGTGGCGCCAGCCACATCGGTCGGAAGACTTCGACCCGCGCGCCCCGCCAACTCATTGATATAATGCCAAGCCACCCGGCCTGAACGGGCGCCGCGGCTCGTCGCCCACAGCAAGGCGTCTTGCGGGTCGAGCGACAGAGCATGGAACTCAGCATAGTGCGCGACGATGGCGAGGTAAGTGTCCTGATCGAAGGTGTGGAAGCCGAGCGTCAGACCAAACCGGTCGGCCAGCGCCAGCCGGTCGTCGATCACGTCGCGCGGGTTGATCGCGCTCGCCTGCTCCTCGATGTCTCGCGCCACGATGTGACGTCGATTGGACGTGACATGCAGCCGGGCATTGGCGGGGCGCGCCTCGGCGCCGCCTTCCAGCAGCGAGCGCAGGGTCCGCGCCTCCGCTCCGCCCGCCTCGAAGCCGATATCGTCGACGAACAGCACGAACCCTCGGCCGGAGCCTTCCAGCACGTCGCACAACGCCGGCAGAGTCTCCAGCCTGTCGGCCGGCACATCGATCAGCACGATGTCGAGCCCCTCAGCCTGCACCGCTCCCACTATCGACTTCACCAGGGCGGATTTGCCGGTGCCCTTCGCGCCCCAAAGGAGCACGTCATGCGCCGCCGCGCCTCGCGCCAGTCGGCGGGCATTGTCGAGAAGCAGGGTCTTCTGCGGGTCGATGCCGGTCAGCAGGTCGAGCGGCAGCGGCGCGAAGTGCCGCGCCGGCGAGAGTACTGCACCACGCCAGAGATAAGCTGGATGCGCGCGAACATCGGCATGCGCAGCAGGCGGTGGCGCAATCCGATCTAGCGCGGCAGCAATGCGGGCGAGCGCCTCTTCCATCGCCAGGGCTTTACCCGCCACGCCGCCATGGGGCCAGCGGGGTGGGGTTAGGCGGCGCGACCGATCAGATCTTCGCCCTTGTGAAAGGCCATGCCGAGTTGCAGGCTTTCGGCGATCCGCGCCGCGCGGTCCTGCATTGCGGCGGCGCTTGTGGGGTCGAGCAGTTCTTCCGTTATTTCGTGCCACAGCCCCAGCCAGCGCGCGAAGCTGGCGCCGTCGATTCGGCCGGCGTGCTTGATGTGCGCGGGCATTGGCCGGCCCTTGTAGCGGCCCGTCGTCAGCATCACCGACGACCAGAAGGCGTGCAATTTTTCCAGATGCTCGGGCCAATCCGAGATAGCGTCGTTGAAGACGGGTCCGATCAGTGGATCGTGGCGGACGCGCGCATAGAAGGTGTGGACGAGCCGCTCTAGGGCCGCTTCGGTGATGCCGGTCATGCCGCTCTTTGCGCAGGGCCGCATACCGCCCGCAATCAGGATCATTCCCTAAGCGCGTTTTGATCCATAATGGCGCTTTCGGTCAGGCGTGCCGCGTTAGCGGGAGCGGGTCGGCCAGGCCGAATAGAGCGGCGCGGCGCACCAGGGTCTCCGCCCAACGCCGGTGCGTCGCCGGTTCGCACATGCGTCCATCGCCAGCAAAAACCGCCGGTGCGGCCTCGCCTAGGATAGCTTCCGCCTCCGTCAACAGCGCGGCCGGTACGGCAAGCGCGCCCTGCACGATGGCAATCTGCGCCGGATGGATAACGGTCTTGGTCAGCAAACCATGTTCGATATCGCGCTGGAACTCCTCACGGAGTAGCATTGGATCGTCATAGGCTTCAAGGACGGGCGCGCTGAGCGCCAGGCCATAGGGAAGGAAGCTGCCCGCGAGGGAGGAGATCAGTGGACCCAGCGGCCCGTCATGGCTGGTCCGCCCCCGCGCCCGCCTTACGCCCAGGCATTGCAGCAGGTCGTTGCCGCCGATCCGCACGGCGAGCACCCGCTCCTGCACCGCCAGCAACTGATCGCGCAGCCGGCGGATCTCGGCGGGGTCGAAGATTTCGCGCGTCTCCAGCGTGGGCATCAGCCGGTGCGCCGGAACGAAGGGCTGGCCAAGCCAATCGGGCAGAGTGTCCGCGGTCACCTTCGGCAGCACGAAGCCGGCGATCCGCTCCACACCGGGCATGTGCAGGATGTGCGCGAGCATGGCCGGGCTGCGTGGGCGAACGAAGATGAGCGCGCCTGAGGTGCCAAGTTCAGGCGTCAGAAGCAGCCTGGCCAAATTCCCCAACGCCGAGGGAACCTCCTCCGTCCGCACCGCATCCTCAAGGCACAACACGGCCGAGCGCAAGCCGGCGATCCTGCCCCCGAGCAGCGACGCGGCAAGGTCCGGGCGGCTGGCCGGCATGTAGAGCGTGGCGCCGAGCTGCAGCGCGTCGATCATGCCGGCCGGCCGATCACGGCGACCGCGCGATAGCTGCACTCGGGCGGCAGCATCTCCACCCTCACGCTCGCGCAGTCGGCAAGATGCAGCAGGTGCTCGACGTCGGGGTCGTCTTCACTGCGGACGAAGAGACGGTCGGGAACACGGCGCAGAAAGACGCGCGTGGCCTCGGCAATGCTGGGCTTGACGAGGTTCGGGTCGGTGGCGCCGGTGCGCTCCATGACTTGGCGGAGCATGGCCGCACAATCGCGGCGCAGCTGCGCGCGCCGGGCTGAAGGGTGGTCGATGGCGGCCGCCGCGCTTAGCCGTGCCGCATCGAACACCTGGTCCACAAAGGCACGCGACAGGTCGTGGGCCGCGTGGTGCAGGTAGGTCACGCAGGCATGGAAATCGCCCGGGCCGACCGTCTCCCGGCTCAGAATCGAGCGGCTGACCAGGCCCGACACGATGCTCCCCAGCAATCCCGAGGCGATTAGATAGTCGTCGGCCGTGGCGGCGATGTTGGCCTGCCCGGCAGGATCGGCGACCACCGCAAGTGTCGGCGCAAAGCCGAACGGACGGTCGGCCAGGCTGCGGCGCAGCTCACCGGCAATGGCGCCCTTGCCGGTCCAGCCATCGACGAACACCGCATCCGCCGGATCGTGCCGCGCCGAGATGGTGCGCAGCGCCTCGAGATCGATGCCGCGGCCGCGGCCGCGGATGATGCTGATCGAATAATGAGTGGCGGGCACATTCAGGTGGCGCAGCATCCGGGCCAGCAACACGCCAATGGGGGTGCCGGCGCGGGCGAGCGACACGAGCACCACTTCCCGGCCCGCCGCCCGCTCCGCCAGATGCGCTGCCAGACTCGCGATATCGCGCGCGAGCCCGTCCCGGTTGCGGCGTTCGGCGGCGTGGAACAGCGCCAGGTAGTCGGCGCCGGGCAGCGCCTCGGCCCGAATCATTTCGGAATAATGACGCGCGCCGGACTGGATCAGCTTTTCCTTCTCGGCGAGGCTGGTCGGCTTCAACGCGACTTGCTTGAGCAGGAATGTGACGTCTTCCGGCGCATAGCTGCCCGAGAAGCCAGTCTGTGGTTCCGGCCGCCGCTCAGCCTGCACCGAACAGCCTTCCCGCCAGTTGCGAGCGGGTGGGGAGCATCGCAAAGTCGCAAAGTCCCATGAACGGCGCGTCGGTCAGGCTGTCGCCGATCCCGATCACCGGCGCATCGGGAAAGCGGGCGCGCAGGTGCGGCAGCAGCCAGGCGACCGCATGCTGCTTGCCGAGGTGAGGCGGCAGCAGAGCAGCGTTGTTGCCATTCACGTGCAGCGTCCAGCCGGCCGGAATCTCCGGCACCGCGGCGGCGACGATCGCATGCAGCGCCTCCGCATCGCCTGCCTGGTGCTTGGCGATGACATAAAGCGGCGTGCCACCCTCCTCGAGCACGCGCACATTCACGGGACGGTCCGCGGCGGCATCAGTTAAGGCTGCAGCCAGCGCGGAAAGGCGTTCCGCCTGCTCGCGCGCGCCCTCAGCCATCGTTGCTGCCCAGTCCTGGTCCGGCGCCCCACCCTCGTCCAGGATCAGCCCGCCATGGGCGCAGATCGCGGCGTCATAGGGCACATGTGCCCGCGACAGCGCCTCGCGGCTCCGGGCCGTCACCGGGGTCAAGCGCGTGGTTTCGCTCAGCCAGAAGAGGAAGCCGAGCTGACGCGGAGTCGCAAAGCTGAGGGCGGAACCGTCGCGCGCGAAGCCGAGTGGCGTCAGCCGATCCGGCGGGCAGTCCGGCGGGCATTTGCCCAGCGTCTGGAACAAAGTGTCGTCGAGATCGACGAGAGCGACGACCCGCGTCATGCCGGCCATTGCACGAGCCGGGCGTCGAACGCCTGCACCAGAGTGGGATCGATCGAGGCATCCCCTGTTTCGTGCACGATCCAGGTCTCGCGTCCTTCATCCGGGTCGGCATTGTAGAGATGATTGGGCACGCCGGTGCCGTAATTGTCGGCGAACTCCAGCGCCTGCCCGATCGCGCCGCCGATGCGCGCAGGGCTGCGCGTGGTTGCCTGCATCACCACATCATGGCCGGCGCGCTGCAGCTGCTGGGCGATCAGGAAGGCCGGATAGGTGCACTCGCCGGTGCCGAGGATGCGCAGCCGGTCCGATGCGGGTTCGGGAAGAACGGTCGGCGCGAGCGGGCGATGCAGCCCGAGCCGGCCGAGATTGCGATGCTCCGCCATGCGCCCCAGCGCCGGCGCGACGCGATCGAAGGTGAGGCTGGCAGGGACAGCTTGCGCTTCGGGCGTCCAGCGCAGCCGTCCCTTCAGCAGCGACGCGCTGCCGCAGCGCCGCGGCATCCGCCATTGCCAGCCGCCGTCCGACCAGTCGGTGAGCGTCGCGATCCAGATCGCCTCCACACCCGGCCAGCAGCGGACCAGCGCCTCGGCGAGATTGGCCAAAGTGGTGCCGGTCGACAACTCGTCATCGACCAGGATCAGGCTGCGCGGCAGCTCAAAGCCTTCGATCTGCGGACGGTAGATAAGGTGGGCAGAGGCATGGCTGTGCGGCTCCTCGAAGCGGCAGAGCAGGGGCTCTTCGATCAGCTGGCGGGTGGTGTGCAGGAAGAACAGGTCGTCGCGGCCGGTCCTTGCCGTCAGTTCCTCATGGACCGTTTGGCCCAGGCAGATCGCGGTCTCGGCCAGGCCCAGCACCAGAACTGGCCCCGGCAGATCGGCGGGCAGCCTGGCGGTGAGCGCGACGGCGCTCCGCCGCATCAGGTCCGGCGCCGTGGGCATGTGCCGCCCCAGCACCTTGGATACGACCAGAAAGCCACGGCGTGGGTTCAGCCGCGCGCCGAAGCCGCACAGCGCGTCGAGCGGCCAATCCGCCCTCGTCATGCTCACGTCCAGCGTGCCGCCGGGCAGCTGGATGGAACGCTGGTCGAGGACGGGCGCGCATTTTGCGACAACCCGCCTGGTCACGAAAGGGGCCGGGTCGACTAAATGTTGACGCCGTAGGATTGGGCGAGCGGACCCAAGCCCCCTTTGAAACCCTGGCCGACCGCCTTGAATTTCCACTCACCGGAATGGCGGTAGAGTTCGCCGAACACCATCGCCGCTTCCACGGACGCGTCTTCGGACAAGTCGTAGCGCGCAATCTCGCGACCGCCATCCTTGTTCAGCACGCGGATGAAGGCGTTGCTGACCATCCCGAAATTCTGGCTGCGGCCCTCGGCGTCGTGGATGGTGACGGCAAAGCTGAGTTTCTGCACATCGGCGGGCAGCCGGTCGAGATCGACGATGACCACCTCGTCATCGCCCTCGCCGTCGCCGGTCAGATTGTCGCCCTGGTGCTCGACCGAACCGTCTGCGCCCCGAGTGTTGTTGTAGAACACGAAATCAGCATCGGAGCGGACTTTGCCCGACTCCGTTAGCAGAAACACGCTTGCGTCGAGATCGAAGCCTTGGCCGTCCGTGACCCGCGCGTCCCAGCCGAGCCCGACATGGACGCTCTTCAGCCCGGGAGCTTCCTTGCTGAGACTGACATTGCCGCCCTTGGAAAGTGAAACCGCCACCGAACATCCCCTTGCTGGTCAGCAGAGGCTAGAGGTGCCTCAAGCCGTCGTGCAACGCGGGGAATGATCCGAAACGGTTAGAACCGCGTCAGGCGGCCGGCGGAATCTCGGCCGTGTCGTTCGCGACTTCGGTGCGCGGGCGGCGCGCGCGGCGGCGCGGGGCCGGAGCCTCTTCGCCTTCCTCGCCCGTCACCGCGATTGCGGGCGGCAGACGGTCGATGCCGAGCACGTCAGGCTGCTGTCCTTCCTCCTCACGGGGGCGGCGCGGGCGGCGCGGACGGCGTTCGCCTTCGTCCTGCTGCGGCGCGACCGCTTCGCGCTCGACCTGCTCGCCGGATTCGGCTCGCTCGGGCTGGCGCTCCTGGCGCTGATCGTCACGGCGATAAGTGTTGCGGTCGCCGCGATCGCTATTCCGGTCGTTGCGCTCGTTCCGGTCGCCACGATCATTGCGGTCGTTGCGCGGCTGCCGGTTATGGTCGCGGCCCTGATCGCGATTCTGGTCGCGGCCCTGATCGCGATTCTGGTCGCGGCCCTGATCGCGGCCCTGATCGCGATTCTGGTCGCGGCCCTGTTCGCGGCTCTGTTCGCGACCTTGGTCACGGCCCTGATCGCGCGTGTCGAACTCGTCGCCGCCGTCCTCGCCGTCATACTCCTCGTCGGAGCCCTGGTTCTGCGGGCGCTGCTCTTCGAAGCGGGCGCGGCTTTCGCTCAGCACGCGGAAATAATGGTCCGCGAACTGGAGGTAATATTCAGTGGTGACGCGGTCGCCGGCGCGCTGCGAGTCCTGCGCCAGATTCTTGTATTTCTCGTGCAGCTGCTGCGCATTGCCGCGGGCGCGATTGTCGATGCGGCTACCGCCGCCACCGGACTGACCGGGACTGCCTTGCGGACGCTGGCCGCCACGACCGCGACGACGACCGTTCTGCTGACGATTATTAATCAAAGGATGTCCTCTACTTCACCCAAAACCCGTATCTGCGGTTCGGCTGGTCCATGCGCGGCCATGACGAGGGCAGCGGATGCACGCGCTCTCGTCAGTTGCCAGCGCGGCCACATCTTGCCGCGTCTTAGCTGTCGGGATGGGCTGGCGTTCTTCGTAGCGCCTGTCGGCTGCTGCCCGCTGAAACTGCCTGCCCCTCTATTTACCTATCTAGTGGCTCGTCTTTTAAAATCCAAGCGCAAATTAGCGGCGAAATCTTGCGCTTCCGTGTCAATCGCGCCGCAGCCCCAGACAACGGTCCCGACCGGCCAAGTCCTGGCGGCAGCGGACAGCCAAGTCCTCAACCTGCATCAAGGCCGTAACGCTTTCCCGTTGATCCGAGCCGATTTCCAAAGCGACCAGCCCTTCCCGAGCGAGCAGGCGCGCCAGCTGCGGCGCGAGCCGCCGATAATCGTCCAGCCCATCCTGACCCGCATAGAGTGCCGACGCGGGCTCGTAATCGACGACATCGGGCGCAAGCTCCGCGCGCGCTTCGACATAAGGCGGATTGCACAGGATCAGGTCGAAGGGGCCGGCGACCGCATCGGCCCAATCGCCCTGCAGGAAACTGGATCGCTTACCGATACCAAGGCGCTCCGCATTGCCACGAGCGATTTGCAGCGCCGCAGCGGATCGGTCGGTGCCGAGCCCCCAAGCCGCTGGCCACTGATCCAGCGCGGCCAGCAGCAACGCGCCGGAGCCGGTGCCGAGATCGAGAACTGTCCTCGGCCCCGCCTTCCCGAAATGCGCGACAGCCGCTTCGATCAGCGTCTCGCTGTCGGGCCGGGGAATCAACACAGCCGGCGAGACATGCAGATCGAGCGTCCAGAAGCTCTTGGTGCCGGTGATGTAGGCGACGGGTTCGTGCGCGAGGCGGCGGTGCAGGAGGGTCTGGAAGGCTGGCGGGACTTCGCGCTTAAGGTCGAGCAGCAGCGCTTCGCGCGAAACGCCGAGCGCATGAGCAAGGAGGAGTTCAGCATCAAGGCGGGGTGTGGGGGAGGCAAGCTCGAGTTTGCTCGCTGCAGCACGCAATATCTCGCTCGTCCCGAGCGAAGTCGAGGGGCGCGTATCGGAACTCAGTGCCTACGCTCCTCGACTTCGCTCAGGACGAGCGGATTGGGCACCCAGTGATTCTCACCCATCCAGATTCGCCATCTTCTCCGCCTGATCCTGGGCGGTCAGCGCCTCAATCAGATCGTCCATATTGCCTTCGAGGATTTCCGGCAGGCGGTGGAGCGTGAGGTTGATCCGGTGATCGGTCACCCGCCCTTGCGGGTAGTTGTAAGTGCGGATGCGCTCGGACCGGTCGCCGGAGCCGACCATCGACTTGCGCGCGCCGGCCCGCGCGCTCGCCAGCCGGTCGCGCTCCAGCTCGTAAAGGCGGGTGCGCAGCACTTTCAGCGCCTTGGCCTTGTTCTTGTGCTGTGACTTTTCATCCTGCTGGATCACCACCAGGCCGCTGGGCAAGTGGGTGATGCGCACCGCCGAGTCGGTGGTGTTGACCGACTGGCCGCCCGGACCGGACGAGCGATAGACGTCGATCCTCAAATCCTTGGCCTCGTCGATCTGCACATCGACATCCTCGGCCTCAGGCAGCACGGCAACGGTCGCGGCGGAGGTGTGGATGCGGCCGCCGCTTTCGGTCGCCGGCACGCGCTGGACGCGGTGGACGCCGCTTTCGAACTTCAGCCGCGCGAACACGCCCTGACCGGTGACGCTCGCCACCACTTCCTTGTAGCCGCCCATCTCGGATGCGCTGGCGGAGATCGGCTCTACCCGCCAGCCGCACCCCTCGGCATAGCGCTGGTACATGCGGAACAGGTCGCCGGCGAACAAAGCCGCCTCGTCGCCGCCGGTGCCAGCGCGAATTTCGAGCATCGCCGGCCGCTCGTCGGCGGCATCACGCGGCAGCAGCTTGACAGCCAGGGCCCGCTCCGCCTCCGGCAGCTGCTGGCGCAGCACCTCGGCTTCCTCGGCGGCCATGGCCCGCATATCGGCGTCGCTTGCCTGGTCCTCGACCATGCCGGAGAGGAGGTTGAGTTCGGCACGCAGCCGCCGTACTTCGCCCGCCGCAACCGCGACCGGCTCCAGCTCGGCATATTCCTTGGACACGGCAACGAAGCGATCGGCGGCCAGCTCGCCCGACGCCATCAACGCCTGCAACTCATCCCGCCGCGCCTCGATCTGCGCGATCCGTTCCGCCGAGATTGTGGTCATGCGGTCCGCACTGATATCAGCGTAAGTTCACCACCGGAGAGTAGGTCGTCGCCAGAACCACCCAACTCTACCTTGAACGAATAGCTCAGCAGGTCCTGAACGTGTTGTTTTGACTCGTTGTCCAACCGGATGTCGCCTCTCAGGCTGCGTAGGCGGGCTCTCGCTAGGCTCCGAGTACCAAGGTGTGGAGTCCCGAGCACGACAGCAGCAACGGCACCCGACTTGACGGCCTTTTCATATCTCTTCTTCGGTGACCCTGAAGCAATAAGCTCGGCTGAATAGCCGGCGCGACGCAAGTCAGCCAAGACGCGAATAGCCACATCAGTAAGGTCGTCGCTCTCAGCTACGACCGATATCTGGGTGAGCTCCGCGTTCGGCGCTTCGATCAGCATCGCTAGCCGCTCAATTCCCGCTGCCCAGCCGACGGCTGGCGTCGGCGGACCGCCCAACGTCTCAATCAGTCCGTCATAACGGCCGCCGCCCAGCACGGTGCCTTGCGCGCCCAGGCGGTCGGTGACGAACTCGAAGGCGGTGTGTCGGTAGTAATCCAGGCCGCGCACTAGACGGGCTTTGCGCATCCAGGTGACGCCCGCAGCTTCTAAGCCCTTGGTGACGGAATCGAAGAACGCACCCCCTTCACTCGTCAGGAAATCGTCGATCGAGGGCGCCCCATCCGCCACCGGTCGGTCGCGCGGGTCCTTGCTGTCGAGGATGCGCATCGGGTTTTTCTCGAGACGCGCGAGGCTGTCTTCCGACAGCGCGTCGCGATGGGCTTCGAAATGGCGAACCAGCGCGTCACGCCACGCCCGCCGCGTCTCGGCATCGCCGAGCGTGTTGAGCTGCAGCGTCACGCCGTCGCTCACGCCTAGTTCGCGCAGCAGCTGGTCGGCCATCACCAGCAGCTCGACATCAGCGGCGGGCTCGGCCGCGCCGATCACTTCGGCGTCGAGCTGGTGGAATTGCCGGAAGCGGCCCTTTTGCGGGCGTTCGTAGCGGAACAGGGGGCCGTGCGTCGCGACCTTCAGCGGCGCATATTGCTGCCAGCCTTCGGTCAGATAGGCGCGGGCGATGCCGGCGGTGAACTCCGGCCGCAGCGTCAGCGAATCCCCGCCGCGATCCTCGAAGCTGTACATCTCCTTCGAGACCACATCGGTCGTCTCACCCAGCGAGCGGGCGAACACGGCGGTCGCCTCGAACACCGGCACTTCGACGCGCTGAAACGCGTAAAGCTTGCGCACCCGATCGAACGTGTCGACCACGTGCTGAAAGCGCAGCGCCTGTTCGCCGAGCATGTCCTGCGTGCCGCGGATCGGCCGTGGTGTTTCGATCTTCGCCATGAAGCGCGGCTGTTTAGTGACAGAATGCCGCCTCGTCACCCCGCACCAGCGGACACCTATTTTGACTCACGCAAAGACGCGAAGGCGCAAAGATTCCGGTACCCTTCTTCGCGTCTTAGCGGCTTTGCGTGAGAATCTCTTTTTTGCTTTCGCGGAGTGATCGCGAAAGTTAGGCGCGAAATCATGAAGCTAATCCTCGCATCGCTCCTCCTCGTCTCATCCAGCACCACCGTCGCTCAACTCAGCGCGCCACAGCCCGTCGCTCACGTCGACACGATCCCAGCGTCGCGCGACATCCCGTATCCGGGCACGATGACGGTGAAGGTCGACGCGACCGATATCGAACGGCGTATCTTCAAAGTTCGGCAGATCATCCCCGTGCGCGAAAGCGGGCCGATGACGCTGCTGGTGCCCGCCTATCTGCCCGGCAAGCATGCCTCGCGGCTGGAGCTCGACAAGCTGGCCGGGCTGGTCATCAAGGCCGGCGGCAAGACGCTCGTGTGGAGGCGTGATCCGGTCGATGTCCACGCCTTCCACATCGACGTGCCGAACGGCGCGCGATCGATCGACCTCGACTTTCAATACCTATCTGCGGTCGCGAGCGATCAGGGCCGCATCGTCGTCACGCGCGAGATGATGAACCTGCAGTTCGAGCAGCTGTCCTTCTACCCCGCCGGCTACTTCACGCGCCAGATCCCGGTGACGGCAAGCGTCACCTATCCCAAGGGCTGGCAGGCGGCGACCGCGTTGCGTTCCACTGCCACGGCCGGCGACACGATCACCTACGGCACCGTCAGCTACGAAGTGCTGCAGGACTCGCCGATCTTCGCGGGCAAATATTTCCGCCGCGACGATCTCGGCCAGAACGTGTTCCTCAACACCGTCGCCGACAGCCCCAAGGAACTGGTGGTCGCGCCCGAAGTGCTGGCGGTGCATCGCAACCTCGTCGACCAGGCCGTGAAGCTGTTCGGATCGCGCCATTTCGACCATTATGACTTCCTCCACGCGATCACCGACCGGATGGGCGGGATCGGGCTGGAGCATCACCGGTCCAGCGAGAACCAGAACGACCCCGGCTATTTCACCGACTGGGCGGCGTCGCTGCCCGACCACAATCTGCTGCCGCACGAGTTCGTGCACAGCTGGAACGGCAAGTTCCGCCTTGGCGCCGATAGCTGGACGCCCGATTTCCGCACGCCCAAGCGCAACTCGCTGCTGTGGGTCTATGAAGGCCAGACCCAGTTCTGGGGGCACGTGCTCGAAGCGCGCAGCGGCATGTCGTCCAAGGCGGACGTGCTCGACAAGCTGGCCAGCATCGCCGCCGCGCTCGACAACCGGCCGGCGCGCGGCTGGCGCAGCCTCGACGACACCACCAACGATCCGATCATCTCGGCGCGCCGCCCGAAGGCCTGGGTGAGCTGGCAGCGCAGCGAGGATTATTACAACGAAGGCCTGCTGATCTGGGTGGAGGCCGATGCGATCATCCGCCAAGGCACCGGCGGCGCCAAAGGCATGGACGATTTCGCGCGCGCCTTTTTTGGCATCAAGGACGGCGATTGGGGCCAGGTGACCTACAATTTCGATGACATCGTCGCGACGCTGAACGGCGTTTACGGCTATGACTGGCGCGGTTTCCTGACCCAGCGGCTGACGGAAAAGGCGCCGCGCGCGCCGCTGCTGGGGTTCGAGAAGAGCGGCTACAAGCTCGTCTACAGCGACATACCGACCAACTGGATGACCCGCGCGCAGAAGCACGGCAAGTATCTCGACCTGATCTACTCGCTCGGGCTCAACGTCGCGAAGGGCAAGGTCAGCGCGGTCCAGTGGGACGGCCCTGCATTCAAGGCGGGCGTGGTGGTCGGCCAGGAGATCATCGCCGTGAACGGCGTGCCCTATACGGAGGACGCGCTGAAGGCGGCGGTGACCGCGGCCAAGGGCGGCACCGCCCCGATCCGCCTGACCCTCAAGACCGAGTCGCTGGTCCGCGATGTCTCTCTCGACTGGACCGGCGGCCTGCGCTACCCGCGCTTTCAGAAAACAGGCGCCGGAGAGGGTGCGCTCGACAGGCTGCTCGCCCCCCGGTGAGCAGTCACCCTAGCATCGAGTAATAACATGAACATCGACATGATCAGCTGCGGCGACGAGCCGCCGCACAATTTGAACGTCATCATTGAAGTGCCGGTCGGCGGCGAGCCGGTCAAATATGAGTTCGACAAGAAGTCGGGTGCCCTGTTCGTCGACCGCATCCTGCACACGCCGATGCGCTACCCGGCCAACTACGGCTTTGTGCCGCACACGCTATCGCCCGACGGCGACCCGCTCGACGCTTTGGTGGTAGCGCGTTCGCCCTTCATTCCTGGCTGCGTGGTGCGCGTGCGCCCGATCGCGGTGCTGATGCTGGAGGACGAGGCCGGCGGCGACGAGAAGCTGCTGACCGTGCCGGTCAACGAGACCTTCCCCTACTATACCAAGGTCGAGGAAAGCAGCGATCTGCCCGAAATCGTGATGCAGCAGATCGAGCATTTCTTCACCCACTATAAGGACCTGGAGCCGAAAAAGTGGGTGCGTATCGGCCATTGGGAAAATGCCGAATATGCACGGAAGATCGTCATTGAGGCGATTGAGCGGGCGAAGGCTGCGAAGGCGGCTTGAGGATTTGACGCTCGTCCTGAGCGAAGGCCAAAGGCCGTAGTCGAAGGGCGCTGGCTCGGATCACGCGCCCCTTCGACTTCGCGCTGTGCGCTCCGCTCAGGACGAGCGGGGAATCTGCGCCTAGCGCGGCGCCATTCGGATCGCGCCGTCCAGCCGCACATCTTCGCCGTTGAAATAGCCGCACTCGATCATCGTCATGGCGAGCATCGCATATTCTTCCGGATTGCCGAGCCGCTTGGGGAACGGCACCGAGGCGGCCAGCGCATCCTTCACCTGCGGTGGCGCGGCGTTCATCAGCGGCGTGTTGAAGATGCCGGGCAGGATCGTGTTGACCCTTATGCCTTCGCTCATCAGGTCGCGCGCGATCGGCAGTGTCATGCCGATGACGCCGCCCTTGGATGCCGAATAGGCCGCCTGGCCGATCTGCCCGTCCTCGCCCGCGACCGACGCCGTGTTGACGATCGCCCCGCGTTCCCCGTCCTCCATCGGCTCGAGCGTCAGCATGCCCGCCGCCGACTTGGCGATGCAGCGGAACGTGCCGACCAGGTTGATCTGAATGACGAAGTTGAACGCATCCAGTGGAAAGTGCCTGATCGAGCCGTCTTCCTTAGAGCGGCTGGCGGTCTTGATCGCGTTGCCGATGCCCGCGCAGTTGACGAGGATGCGCTCCTGTCCATGCGCCGCACGCGCCTTGGCAAGGCCCGCATCGACACTCTCGTCAGAAGTGACATTCACTTCGCAGAACACGCCGCCGATCTCAGCCGCGACCTCCTCGCCCTTGCCGGCCTGCAGGTCGAACAGCGCGACCTTCACGCCCTTCGCCGCCAGCGCCCGGGCAGTGGCGGCGCCGAGACCGGATGCACCGCCGGTGACGACGGCGGCGACCGTATTGTCCAAGTTCATTCCAATATTCCTTCTCAGTTCGATCAGAGCCGCTCGACGATGGTCACATTGGCGATGCCGCCGCCTTCGCACATGGTCTGCAGGCCATAGCGCTTGCCGTGCCGGCGCAGCGCATGGACGAGCGTCGCCATCAGCTTGGTGCCGGATGCACCAAGCGGATGGCCGAGTGCGATCGCGCCGCCATGCACGTTCAGCTTCGACGGGTCGGCGCCCAAATGCTTCAGCCACGCCAGCGGCACCGGCGCGAACGCCTCATTGACCTCGTACAGGTCGATCTCGTCGATCGACATGCCCGCGCGCTTCAGCGCCCGGTCTGTCGCGAACAGCGGCTCTTCCAGCATGATCACCGGGTCGCCCGCGGTCACGGTGACATTGTGGATGCGGGCGAGCGGGGTGAGGCCATGTTCCTTGAGCGCCCGCTCCGAAACCACCAGCACCGCGCTCGACCCGTCGCAGATCTGCGACGCGTTGGCGGCCGTGATTGAGCCGCCTTCCGCCAGCAGCTTCACCGATGCGATGCCTTCCAAAGTGGCGTCGTGCCGAATGCCTTCGTCGGTGCGGTGCATCTGGTTGCCGTCCGGAGTGTCGATCTCCAGCGGCACAATCTCGTCGTCGAACGCGCCCGCCTGGGTTGCAGCTGAGGCACGGCGGTGACTCTCCAGCGAGTAGCGGTCGAGTTCTTCCTTCGTGAAGCCATGCTTCTTCACGATCATCTCGGCGCCCATGAACTGGCTGAACTGAATGCCGGGATAGCGCGCTTCCTGGCGCGGGCTCTTCGACTTGCCGAGCCCGGCCTGTGCGAACAACATGCCGGTCGATCCCATCGGCACCCGCGTCATCGATTCGACGCCGGCCGCGATCACCACGTCCTGCGTCCCGGACAGCACCGCCTGCGCCGCAAACTGAATCGCCTGCTGCGACGATCCGCACTGGCGGTCGATCGTCACTGCCGGCACGCTTTCCGGCAGCCGCGACGCGAGCACCGCATTGCGACCAACCTGAAAGCTCTGCTCGCCGCCTTGGCTGACGCAGCCCATGATCACGTCCTCGACCGCCGAGGGGTCGATGCCGCTGCGGTCGACGATGGCGTTCAGCACTTGGCCCGCCATGTCGGCCGGGTGCCAGCCCGCGAGCTTGCCGCCGCGCTTGCCGCCCGCCGTGCGCACCGCCTGAACGATATAGGCCTCAGCCATTGCTCACTCCTCGCTACTGCTGCGAACATCTCTTGCCTATCGTTGCGGGTGCGGCAAGGATGATTTGACGTTTACGTGAACGGCGGGTGAGCATGACGGTCAGCGAAGCAGTGACGGGACGGCGTTCGGTGCGCGGGTTTCTGGATCGTCCGGTCGACGTGGAGCTGATCCGGCGAATTCTTGAAGTTGCAGCGCGCGCCCCTTCGGGCGGTAATCTCCAGCCCTGGCATATCGACATTGTGGGTGGCGCGAAGCTCGACGAACTCCGCACAATCATGGCGCAGAAGATCGGCGCCGGCCTTCTCGAAGCCGCTGAATACGACATCTACCCGCGCGAGCTCGTCGAACCCTACCGCACGCGCCGTTTTCAAATCGGGGAGGCGCTTTACGCGACGATGAACATCGGTCGCGAAGACAAGGAAGCACGGCGGCGCGAGTTCGCGAACAATTTCCGCTTCTGGGGCGCACCGATGGCGCTCTTCTGCACCGTCGATCGGCGGATGGGCCCGCCGCAATGGTCTGATCTCGGCATGTTCCTGCAGACCTTCATGCTGCTCGCCGTAGAAGCGGGGCTCGCCACTTGCGCGCAGGAATGCTGGGCGATCTATCCGACGACGGTCCGCAGTTTTCTGGGTACGCCTGAGAACCATATGCTCTTCTGCGGCATGGCGATCGGCTATGAGGATACGGTAGTGCCCGCGAACTCCCTCCGCAGCACGCGGGCGCCGCTATCAGAATGGGCGGAATTCCACGGTTTTTGAATCGGCTAAGGGCACGGTTGGGGCGACGGTGCGTTAAGCACGGCGCATGATGGGCAAGTTCACCGAATCCGACCAGGAGCCGATCGTCGCCGTCGGCCTGCTGACTCAGAACGATCTGAACCTGCTCGGCAGCGGCTTCCGCCGCGCCTTCATGATCGACGACACACCCTGCTTCGAAGAACTACTGAGCGCGATCGACGCTGCCGAACAGAAACTGCACAGCGCTTCCTCCGGTTAATCAGCCCCGGCGGTCGAACAGCCAGAACAGAACGACGGAAACCGCGGCGAGCGCAAGCCCGCCGACCAGCCCGATTACCGGTTCCCCAAGCAGGCCGACGCCGATCGCTCCTCCCAAGGGCAGGATCGTGAAGAGAATGCCAAGGGAGCGCGGGTTGCGAGGAGCGGCCATGGCGGGCGCATGCCATGACCCACGACACCGCGCCAGCCCAATATGGTCAAGAAGCCGTTGACCTTCTCCGTCCGCTCGACAGAAAGTTTCCTTTGCTAGTCAAGGCTTATGGAAAGCCGCCGCGAGACCAACATGCCCTATGTCGCGGATCGAGCGCTGGTTGCCGATGCGACCGACCTGATGGCGCATTTCGGCGGCGATGCGGCCTTCGAGGCGGCGGCGCGTGCGGATCGCAGCCGTGATCTGGGCAATGTCATCCACTTCTGCCGCTGGCGACAGGTCGAGCGGCTGGTGGCGCTGTTGAGCGAAGACGAGCCGACCGGCACCATCCACTGAAGAGTTCTGGCCGCTGATCGGCTCTGGCGGCGCTCCGCCCGACGCGATACACCGCTTTCATGACGTGCTGCTCGTCGCGGCGCTCCGGCGCGGCGCTGGCCGTGGCGGCGTATCTTGTCGCGGCTCTTTTCCCGATATTCCCGGCCTTCGCGCAGACCGCGCCGCAGGCTGAGCCGGCGCTCGACCCCGATTCCCCACTCGATCCGATGCCTGGGATCGGCGTGGACTGGCCCGAGCTGCCGTCCGACACAGCGCCCGCTGAAGCAGGCACGAGTTCAATGACCGAAGCTGGGATCGCGCTCCGTTACGATGTGCGGCTTGAGGGTCTCGATGTCGATCAGATCGAAGCCGTGGGCGCTCAGTTCGACGCTCTTTCGACGCTGAGGGCCGGCCAGAAGCAGCCGGCCAATGTCGCCCAAGTCGACCGGCGCGCGCGTGAGGATGCCTACCTGCTGGCCGAGTTGCTCCGCGCTCGCGGCTATTACGACGCTGAGGTGGAGCCGCGGGTCACGACCGAAGCGGGGCTGGTCATCGTTGCGCTCGCGGCGGAGCCGGGGGACCAGTATCGCTTCACCGGCGTGGAGGTACGTGGGCTGGAGGCCGCTCCCGATCAGGCACAGGCGCTGCGCGACGCGTTCGGCATTCGCAAGGACGATCCGGTCGATGCCGCTGCGGTCAATGCCGGCACCGCCGCGCTTCGCCAGCGCATCGGCCAAGGCGGCTTTCCCTTCGCCCAGGTGCCCGACCCGGAAGTGGTGGTGGATAGGGAAAGCCGCACCGCGACGCTGGTGCTCAGCGTCGATCCCGGCGGCGCGCGCCGTTACGGACGCATCGTCGTGCCGCAGGGCGCGCTGTTCAGCGCGAGGCACATTGGGGAGATCGCTCGCTTCAAACCAGGCCAGACCTTTGAGGCCAGCGACATGGACGATCTCCGCCGGGCGCTCATCGCGACTGGCCTGGTCTCGAGCGTCAACGTCACGCCCCAGCCCGGCTCGGCGCCCGACACAGTCGACATCGCCGTGCGCATCGAGCCCGCGCCGCCGCGCACGATCGCCGGCGAGCTCGGCTATGGCACGGGCGAAGGCTTTCGCGCCGCGATCAGCTGGCAGCACCGCAATTTTCTTCCGCCCGAAGGCGGTCTGACCGCTCGAGCGGTGCTCGGCACGCGTGAGCAGACGGCGGCGATCAGCCTACGCCGCAACAACTTCCGCAAGCGCGACCATGTGCTCACTGCGGACGCCGCGCTGAGCCATCTCGATCAGCCGGGCTATGAAGCGCGAACCTTCCTGCTCGGCGCGGGCATTGAGCGGCAGACCAACATCATCTTCCAGAAGAAATGGACCTGGAGCGCCGCGATCAACCTCATTGCTTCCGATGAGCGCGGCGCGATCGGATCGACCACCAGCACCATGCGGCGCACCTATTTCATCGGCGCGCTGCCCGGGATGCTGGGCTATGACGGGTCCGACAATCTGCTCGACCCGACCCGCGGCTTCCGGCTCGCCGGGCGGTTCAGCCCTGAGCTGTCGCTGCAGGACGGCGTATTCGGCTATGGCCGGCTGCAGCTCGACGCCAGCGCATATCGTCCGGTGAGCAACCGCGTCGTACTGGCTGGGCGCGTGCGCTTCGGTTCAATCGCGGGCGCGGCTGCCGACCGGATCGCGCCGTCCCGCCGCTTCTATGCGGGCGGCGGCGGATCGGTGCGCGGCTTCGGCTTCCAGGCGATCGGGCCACGCGACCAGGACAACAATCCGACGGGCGGCCGCAGCCTGGCTGAGTTCGCCGCCGAGGCTCGCATCCGCTTCGGGGCGTTCGGCGTGGTGCCGTTCATCGATGCCGGCAACATCTACCGCTCGGCGCTGCCGGACTTCAGCAGCCTCCGCATCGGGGCGGGGCTCGGCGTCCGCTACCACAGCAATTTCGGTCCCATCCGCCTCGATGTCGGCACTCCGATCAACCCGCGGCGTGGCGATTCTCGTGTCACTGTATTCGTCTCGCTGGGACAGGCATTTTGACCGAAGAGACGGCTGTCGTCCGGCGCCGCAGCCGCTGGCGCTATGCCGCGCTGCTCCCGCTCGCGCTGCTGCTCGCGATGGTCGTGGGTATCCTGGCGATCGATACCGATGCCGGTCACCGTTTTCTGATCGATCGGATCGAAAGGCTGCAGACCAGGACCGGGCTCAAGATCCGCATCGGCCGGATCGATGGCTCGGTCTATGGCCAGGCCACGCTGAAGGACGTGCGGCTCTACGATCCCAAGGGTCTGTTCCTGTCGGTGCCTGAGGCACAACTGAGCTGGTCGCCCTGGCGCTGGACCGTCAACAAGCTCGACATCGACCGGCTGACTGCCGCCCAGGCCACTCTGCACAAGCTTCCCCAACTCCGCCCCACCGGCCGCCCCTTCACCCTGCCTGATTTCGACATTCGGATCGGCCAACTTGGCATCGGTCGGATGCGCCTGCTGCAGGGCGTTGTGGGACCCGAACGGACCGGCTCGCTTTCCGCGCAAGCCGATGTGCGGCGTGGCCGGGCAATGGTGCGCGGCGTGCTGGCGACCAGCGCCGGCGATCGGCTCCGCCTGGTGCTAGATGCCGAGCCGCGGCGCAAGCGCTTCGCGCTAGGCGGCGAATTGGATGCGCCGACTGGCGGTCTGCTCGTGCGCCTGATGGACACCGACAAACCAGTCACCGCCCGCATTAACGGCCGGGGTGACTATGCGCGCTGGGATGGCACGGTGCAGGTGCAGGCTGCGAGGGTCCGTACGACCGACCTGAAGCTGAGCGTGCGCGAGGGCGCCTACCTTCTGACCGGCAACCTGACGCTTGAGAGCGTTGCGCGCGGGCGTCTCCAGCGCCTTTCAGCGCCGCGCATCGCCGTCGATGGACAAGGGCGGCTGGAGCGCGGCGTCCTGGCAGGAAGGCTGAAACTGCGCTCGGCGGCACTCGCACTCCAAGCCGACGGCGGCCTCGACCTCCGGCGCGGCCAATATGACGCCGTGACGGTCAAAACGTCTCTCCTCCAGCCGGCGACGCTGTTCCGCAACATGCGCGCGCGGGACATCCAACTGCTCGGACTGCTCGACGGGCCGTACCGCACTGCCCGCTTCCGCTACCGCATCACCAGCCCGATCATGTTCTTCGACAAGACCGGCTTCGAGCAGGTGCGCATCGAAGGGGCCGGCCGGCTCTCCGGTTCACCGGTGGCGGTGCCCGTTCGCTTCGTCGCGCGCCGTGTGACTGGCGTCGGCGACATCGCAGGCGGTATCCTCGCGAACCTGGTCGTCGATGGGCTGCTGAAGGTCACGTCCAAGACGATCACCGGCGACAATCTGCGCGTTCGCTCGGACAAGCTGACCAGCCGCGCTTCGCTGTTCGTCGACCTGCGCAACGGCGACTATGACGTGCGCCTCGCTGGCGAAGTCACGCGCTATTACATCCCTGGGCTGGGCATCGTCGACGTGAAGAGCAGTTTGTCGGTCGTGCCCGGTGTAAACCGCCTTGGCACACGCGTGACCGGACGCGCTCAGGCCTGGGTCCGCCGCTTCGACAATGCCTTCCTTGCCGGGCTGGCAGGCGGCTTGCCCTATCTGGAGACGAACCTCGTTCGAGAGCGCGACGGGATCGTGCGCTTCATGAACCTTCGTATCGTCGCGCCACAGCTCGTCGTGTCGGGCACGGGCTTCCGGCGCCGCGATGGCACCATGTTCTTCGAAGGCGGAGGACGTCAGGCTCGCTACGGTCAGCTTCGCCTGACACTAGACGGCCGCATCGAACGGCCGAAGCTCGCCATTTTCCTGCCGCGGCCCCTCGACGCGCTGGGGATTCGCGACATGCGCCTCTGGCTCGATCCGACCGCCACCGGCTTCGCCTATCGCAGCACTGGCGGCTCGACGCTTGGCCAATGGACCAGCAACGGTGCGATCCTGCTGCCGAAGGGCGCGGCCGCCCGGATCGGCGTAGCCGCACTTGACGTGGCCGCGCTCCGCGCCTCCGGCGAGCTAGTCTCGCAGGGCCGCGGCTTCGACGGCAGGCTGAATGTTGCCGGTCAGGGTTTGACCGGCCTGCTGCGCTTCGATCGCCCCGGCGACATTCAGCGCATCGCCATGAGCTTCGATGCGAATGGCGCGCGCCTCGCGACCGCCCCGGAGATCACCATCGGTCGTGGCGCGCTCGACGGCGAAGTTCTGCTCGACCCCGCCGGTCTCGTCATGCGCGGCACGGCTACGGCGAGGGGCCTGCGGCGGGGCGCCTTGTCGCTCGCGCAGCTGGCGGCCAGCGTCGATCTGCAGGATGGGCGAGGAACCGCCCGCGCCGCCTTTGCCGGGTCACGGGGTCGCGCCTTCGATCTGCAGACGCTGATCGAGGTCGCTCCCCAGCGACTGGTCGTGACCGGCGGCGGCACGATTGATCGCAGGCCCGTGCGCATCGAGCAGCCGGCGGTGCTCACGGCAGAGGCCGGCAGTTGGCGCCTCGCCCGCACCGCCATGGCCTATGGCGGCGGCAAGCTAAGTCTGGCCGCCCTGTTCGGCGCGCAAGCCTTGGAGGTCGACGCGACGCTCGCCGCCGTGCCGATGGCAGTGTTCGACATCGTCACCCCGAATCTGGGGCTCGGCGGCACCGCCAATGGCCGCATCCAGTATCGCGCGCCTGCCGGAATGCTGCCCTCCGGCTCTGTCGACCTGACGGTCCGGCACCTGACCCGCTCCAGCCTCGTGCTCACTTCCCGCCCCATCGATCTGGGGCTGAAGGCTGTGCTGAGCGGCAACCAGGCCGCCCTCCGCGCGGTCGCCGCGAGCGATGGCAAGATCATCGGCCGCGCTCAGGCACGGCTAGGGCCACTGGCGCCCGGCGGCTCGCTCGCCGCCCGGATCGATGCCGCCGCGCTCTTCGCGCAGCTCCGCTATGGGGGTCCCGCCGACACTTTGTGGCGGCTGACCGGTATCCGGCAGTTCGACCTTTCCGGCCCCGTCACCGTCGCGGCCGATATCGGCGGGCGCCTGTCGGACCCGGCGATCCGCGGCTCGATTCGGGCGACCAATGCGCGCCTTGAAAGCGCCACCTCCGGTACGGTGCTGACCAATGTGAACGCGACAGGCCGTTTCGGCGGATCGAGGCTGGTAATCGACCGGATGACCGCCACCGCCGGCCAAGGCAGCGTCATCGGCACCGGCGCTTTCGATTTTGGGGCACCGCGCGGGATCGGCATGGATCTGTCGGTAACCGCTCAGGACGCGGTGCTGATCGACCGCGACGATATCGGGGCGACGGTGACTGGCCCCCTGCGCATCAGGTCGGACGGCCGGGGCGGCATCATGTCCGGCGAAGTGTCGCTGCCCCGCAGCCGCTACCGGCTCGGGCGCGCGCGCGCTGGGACGACCGTCTCGCGTCTCGCCAACCTCACCGAACGCAATCGTCCGATGGACTTCGCCGCGCCGGCGTCCGTGCCCGTGCCGTGGCGGCTCGACCTAAAAGCGACCGCACGCAACAGCCTGATGGTGACCGGGCTCGGCCTCGATAGCGAGTGGCGCACCATCCTCGCCATCACCGGCAGCGTCGGCGAGCCGGTCTTGGTCGGCAATGCGACCCTGCTGCGCGGCGGCTATGAGTTCGCCGGTCGGCGCTTCGAGCTGGAGCGCGGCACGATCCGCTTCAATGGGTCGAACCCGCCCGATCCGGTGCTCGACATCGCTGCGGCCGCCAATCTCCAGGGCTTGTCGGCAACCATCCGCGTCACCGGCACCGGGCTGAAGCCGGACGTCAGCTTCGCGAGCAACCCGGCGCTGCCCGAGGACGAGCTGCTTTCCCGCCTGCTCTTCGGCACGTCGATCAGCAACCTGTCGGCGCCGGAAGCACTGCAGCTCGCCTCAGCCGTCGCGGCACTGCAGAGCGGCGGCGATCTCGACCCGATCAACGCTCTGCGCCGCGCCGTGGGCCTCGATCGGCTCCGCATCGTCGCCGCCGACCCGACCATTGGCCAAGGCACAGCCATTGCGGCCGGCAAATACATTACTCGCCGCGCTTTCGTGGAAATCATCACCGACGGGCAGGGTTATTCGGCGACCCGCGTCGAGTTCCAGATCACCCGCTGGCTGTCGCTGCTCTCAACCATTTCGACGATCGGTCGTCAGAGCGTGAACGCGCGCGTTTCCAAGGACTATTGAGCCCGCGCGGCGCGCCGGTACAGCCACACGGTCAGCAAAGCGAACAGCACCGGCGCCAGGATCAGCGCCGTCGGCGTGAAGCTCTCCGGCATAACGGCAAGCGGGCCGTCGCTGCCGGTGCCGACGACCAGAGCCGCGAGCGCGACGCCGAAGAGGCTTTCGCCGACGATCAGCCCGGTGGCGAGCAGCACGCCCATCCGTTCATGTCCCTCAGGGTCGCCGCTCAGCTTCGCCCGCCGGTCGTAGAACCAGCCGGCGACCGCACCGACCACGACCAACAGGCTGGTCTGCATCGGCAGGTAGATGCCGAGCCCAACCGCGAGCGGCGGACAGCCCTTGCCCCGCGTCTTGCGCAGCACGCGGTCGAGCACGGCGATCACCACCCCGGCAATCCCGCCATAGCCGATCATCCGCCAGTCGAGCGTGCCGCCCAGCACGCCCTTGGCGAGTGCCGAGATCAACGCCGCTTGCGGCGCGGGCAGAGCGTTCGCACCCGCGCCCTGCGCGCCGGCAAAGCCATAGGCCTGGTTCAGCAGTGACAGCACCGGCGGGATCACCAGCGACCCGAAGAACACGCCGAAGATGAGCGCGACCTGCTGACGCCATGGCGTCGCGCCGACCAGTTGGCCGGTCTTCAAATCCTGGAGATTGTCGTTGGAGATCGTCGCGATGCCGAACACCACTGCCGTGACAAGCAAGGCATAGACCACAAGCGGGCCACTATCGCTGCCGCCGCCCGCCACCGCGCCGATCAGCAACGCGGCGCCGATGATCGACAGGATGCCGACACCAGAGATTGGGCTGTTCGACGCCCCGATCAGGCCGGCCATGTAGCCGCACACGGCCGCGATGAAGGCGCCGGCTACGACCACGAAGATCAGGCTGCCCGCCAGCACAAGCGGGCCGTTGCGGATGTCGCCGATATTGGCCGCGAGCAGAAAGCCGATCAGCACCAGCGCGACCAGACTGGCGCCCGCTACGATGCCGATGGGCAAGTCCCGCTCCTGAAGGGGCAGCGTGCCGCCGCCCGACTTGCGGTGGGAAGACGCAGCCACCGCCGAGCGGATCCCGCCGACGATCGGACCCATGATGCTGAGTAGCGTCCAGATCGCAGCGACGCCGATCACGCCGGCGCCAAAGAAGCGCACCTGTTCGCGCCAGACCGTCAGCGCCACTTCCTCGGCAGGGCCAGGAATGCCGCTGGTCAAGATCGGCACGGCTCCGGCCCAGCCGATCAATATGCCGAGGCCGATCGCCAGCCCGACCGAAATGCCGACCAGATGACCTGCGCCCAGCAGCGCAAAGGACAGTCCCGCCGAAATGCCCGTCGCGCCGCTGCCGACGCGGAAGAAGTTCGCCGCTTCCGCCGCCGCAATCCGCATGGCAGCCAGCAGCGCGAACCCGGCCGAGGCCAACGCGCCCGTGGTGATGATCCTCAGGCCCGCCTTGTTGCCGCTCTCGCCGACCTTCAGCACTTCGGCCGCCGCGACCCCCTCTGGGTAGGGCAAGGGAGCATCGACGACGAGCGCGCGGCGCAGCGGTATCGAGAACATGACCCCAAGGAAGCCACCCAGGAAAGTGATCAGCGCCGTCGTCCAGAACGGGAAGTCGTTCCACGCGCCGATCATCACCAGCCCCGGCAGCACGAAGCAGATCGCGGCTAGCGTTCCCGCCGCCGAAGCGACCGTCTGGACGATATTGTTCTCCAGGATCGTACCGTTGGCAAAGGCGCGCAGCAGCGCCATCGAGATCACCGCCGCCGGAATCGAGGTCGCGAAGGTAAGGCCGACGCGCAGCCCCAGATACACGTTCGCGGCAGTGAACATCAGGGTGAGGACGCCGCCGAGCAGGATGGCACGGACGGTCAGTTCGCGGGTCTGGCTCAATCTTCGGCCTCTTCGAAACGGATGGAGCGATCGTAGCGCTTGAGGATGAGGGCGGAGCCCTCGATGGCGAGGGGTTCGGCAGCAAAGCCGGCCGTGCCGATATTGTTCGGTTCGAACTTGAAGACGATACGCCGTCCGCCCCGCTTCACCGCATAGGGCGCGAGCGGGATCGGAAAAACCGGGAGGTCGGGTACCAGCGAGGCCACGGTCTTGCCCGCAGGCACCGGCAAGCGGCCATCCTCGCCCGCTTCGACGAACACCGGTTCGGGCGCGTCGGCATAGGTGACCACCATTGTCAGCGGCGAACCCTGCAGCAGGTCAGGATCGGCGAGCGCGACCTCGATCACGTCGCCTGCCTTGGGCTTGTCGCTGACGACGGCAAAGCGCGGCGGCTTGGGTGCCGGCTCGGTGGTCAGCAGCACCTGCCCGTCCTTCTCCACCCAGCGCCCCTGCGCCTGCTCGTCGAGGGCGCCATAGCTGAGCGCATAGGCAAAACGCCCATCCGCCTTCAGCACGAGTCGCGCGGCAAGTTCGGTCTGGCCGCCGTCATAAGTGCCGGGTGCGACCGCGGCGGAGCCGGGGTACGCTAGCCCCAGCACCCCGGCGAAGGCCAGGGCCGAGAGTGCGCGGAAGCTGGGCCCCGGCCTTCGCCGCGGAGCGAGCAGCAAGCTCACTTCAGCAGATTTCCCAGCACGCCGCGAAGCAGGCCGCCGACCAGTCCGCCACCGCTGCCCCGGCGCCGCGCCCCGCCAAACACCGCGCGGCCGAGTTCGTTCGCAACCTGCCGCGTCACTGACGAAGTCGCCGTACGCGCCGCCGTCTGGATGATCTTGTCGGTCAGTGTCGGCTTGGCCGCCTCGCGGGCGGCCACCGTCGCTTGCCGGGCATCCTCTTTCGCCTGGATGGCGGCGAGCTTCTCCTCTTCCGTCCGCGCCTTGGCCGCCGCCGAAGCCGCCGCGGCCTGGGCCGACTTGGCGCCGAGCAGTTCCTCGGCGGACTCGCGATCCACCACCGCGTCGTATCGATCTCCGATCGCATCCGTCTCACGCAGCACCCCGCGCTCCACTGGCGTCAGTGGTCCGACCCGCGAAAAGGGCGGCCGGATCAGCGTCCGCTCCACCGGGCTCGGCGAGCCATCCGGCTGCAGCAGCGAGACCAACGCCTCGCCGACCTTCAGCTCGGTGATCGCCGTTGCCACATCGACGCCCGGATTGGCGCGGAAGGTCTCGGCCGCGGCGCGGATGCCCTTCTCGTCCTTGGGCGTGAAGGCGCGAAGCGCATGCTGGACCCGGTTGCCGAGCTGCCCCGCCACCCCTTCCGGTATATCGGCCGGATTCTGGGTGATGAAATAGACGCCGACGCCCTTGGAGCGGATCAGCCGCACGACCTGCTCCACCTTGTCGAGCAGCGCGTCGGGCGCTTCGTCAAACAGCAGGTGAGCCTCGTCGAAGAAGAAGACGAGCTTGGGCTTGTCGGGATCACCGACCTCGGGAAGCTGCTCGAACAGCTCCGACAACAGCCAGAGCAGGAAGGTGGCGTAGAGCTTGGGGCTCGCCATCAGTTTGTCGGCGGCGAGGATGTTGACCACGCCGCGCCCCTGGTCGTCGAGGGCGACCAGATCGTCGAGATCGAGCGCCGGCTCGCCGAAGAAATTCTCCCCGCCTTGGGCACGCAGCTGCAGCAGCGAGCGCTGGATCGCGCCGATGCTCTGCTTGGAGACATTGCCGTAAGTGGTGGTCAGCTCATCGGCCCGCTCGGCGCAATGGCTGAGCATTGCCTGCAGATCGTCCAGGTCGAGCAGCATCAGCCCGTCCTGGTCGGCAACCGTGAAGGCGATGGTCAGCACGCCTTCCTGCACTTCGTTGAGGTCCATCAGCCGCGCGAGCAGCAGCGGCCCCATTTCGGACACGGTGGTGCGAATGGGATGCCCCTGTTCCCCGAACAAATCCCAGAGTTGAACCGGATTGGCGTCATAGGCCCAGTCGGTCATGCCGATTTCGGCGGCGCGGGCGGCGAACGCCTCGTGCGTCCTGGCGGTCGGCGACCCGGCCATCGCCATGCCGGCCAGGTCGCCCTTCACGTCGGCGACGAAGCTCGGCACGCCGACGCGGGAAAAGCCTTCGACCAGTCCTTGCAGCGTGACCGTCTTGCCGGTGCCCGTCGCCCCCGCAATCAAGCCATGGCGGTTCGCCCGTTTGAGGGTGAGCGTCTGCGGGTTAACGCCGCCGGGCCCGGCGCCGATGAAAAGGCCATCTGTCATGACATGGGTCTAGCGGTGGCGAGCGCCGCCGAACAACCCCGCTTGGCTCACCCGCCCTATGCTTTAAGCGCTGACCTCATGATTCGTCTGCTTTGCGCCCTGTTGCTGGCGCTCCTCCCCATGTCCGCGGCCCAGGCCGAAGTGATCGCCCGTTTCTATTCGCGCGATTTCGGCTCGGTCTTCCCGCACGGCTTTTTCGAGGTCGAAGGGCCGGGCGTGCCGAAGAAGAATTACGGCTTCACCGCCAAGACGGTCACCCCCGCCCTCCTGATGAGCCCCGTCGCCGGCAAGATCATCGAGATGAAGCCCGATTATGTGGGCCGCAGCCGTCTCCACTTCACGCTGCGTCTGTCGGACGAGCAATATCAACGGCTGATGCGCGTGGTGGCGGATTGGGGCGGGCGCAAGCAGCCGAGCTATGACCTGTACAAGGCGAACTGCGTCAGCTTCGTCCGCGACGCGCTGCACACACTGGGGTTGAAGACCAATCCGAACACGCGCTTCCTGGGGAAACCGAAGAGCTTCCTCACGGAGGTGCAGGGGCTGAACCCGGGGCTGCGGCCTTAACCCAGACATGTTCCCCGGGGAACAGCTAAGTAGCCGTCCCCCCCACCGTCAGCCCCTCGATCATCAGGCTCGGCTGGCCGACCCCGGCCGGCACGCTCTGCCCGCCCTTGCCGCACATGCCGACGCCTTCGTCCAATGCGAAGTCGTTGCCGATCGCGCGCACCTTGGTCAGCACCGTCGGCCCGTCGCCGATCAGCGTCGCACCCTTGATCGGGGCGCCCAGCTTGCCATTCTCGATCCGGTAGGCCTCGGTGCAGGAAAACACGAATTTGCCCGACACGATATCGACCTGGCCGCCGCCGAAGCTCTTCGCGTAGATGCCGTTCTTCGCCCGCGCGATCATCTCGCCGGGATCGTCATGGCCGCCCTTCATGAACGTGTTCGTCATGCGCGGCATCGGCGCATGGGCATAGGATTGGCGGCGGCCATTGCCGGTCGGCTCGACGCCCATCAGCCGCGCGTTCAGCCGGTCCTGCATATAACCTTTGAGGATGCCGTCCTCGATCAGCACCGTCTCACGGGTCGGGGTGCCCTCGTCATCGATCGACAGCGAGCCGCGCCGATTTTCGATCGCGCCGTCGTCCACCACCGTGACACCGGGCGCTGCCACCCGCTCACCGATCCGTCCGGAGAAGGCCGAGGTGCCCTTGCGGTTGAAGTCGCCTTCCAGACCGTGCCCGATCGCTTCGTGGAGCAACACGCCGGGCCAGCCGGGGCCGCACACCACCGTCATTTCGCCGGCCGGCGCGGCGACCGAGTCTAGGTTCACCAGCGCCTGGTCGAGCGCGATGCCGATGCCGCGCTGCCACGCCGCTTCCTCGAACAGCCGGTCGTAGAGATACCGCCCGCCCATGCCGTAGCTGCCGGTCTCACGGCGCCCGTTCTGCTCGACCACGATTGAGATGTTCAGGCGCACCAGCGGCCTGATATCCTGCGCAACATAACCATCCGGCCGCACGATTTCGATCACGCTCCACGATCCGGACAGACCCACCGAGACTTGAGACACGCGCGGATCGCGCGCTCGTGCGGCCGCGTCGATCTGCTGGCAGAGCGCGACCTTCTCGGCGAACGGGACCAGCGTCAGCGGATCGTCGGCGGTGTAAAGGTGGCGGTTGCTCCGCTGCGGGGGCGACGCGGGCTGGCCCTTCGCCGGATCGAGCAGCCGCATCGTCTGGGCCGCGCGTTCGATGGCAGCGGCCGACAGTTCGTTGGCATGGGCAAAGGCCGTCATCTCGCCCGACACGCCGCGGAGGCCAAAGCCCGCCGTAGTGTTGTAGTCCGCCGTCTTCAGGCGCCCGTCGTCGAAGCCGAAACTCTCCGAGGTCTGATACTGGAGATAGAGCTCGCCATCGTCGCAGCGCTTTAGCGCCTGCGTGGTCAGCTTCAGCGCCGTGTCGGGATCGAGATCGGCTCGATAGAGCCAGGCGCGCGGATCGGTGGGAAGGGTCATCCCACCCGATATAGGGCGCGCTCAGTAAGTAGAAAGGCCGTCCTGATCCGCCGGCCCGCCGGCGATTACGAAGCGCCGGTCGCAATAGCCGCACTCGCCAAAGCCACGCTCGTCGATCTCGATATAGACGCGCGGGTGGCCGAGCGCCGGGTCGATGCCGTGACCGGAGCCGTCGCAGGCGACGCGGCGGGAGTTGACGCGGAAAGTCTCGGGCGGCGGGATCATGGCCCCGGCTGTTAGCAATGGCGCGTTGTGCTTTCTAGCCCTTCCCGGCTAACCCGTAGGACATGACCGAAGCCGCAATCTCGATCCGCAACCTCGCCAAGACCTACAAGGGCGGCAAGCGGGCGCTGGAGGGCGTCAGCTTCGATGTGCCCCGCGGGCAGATTTTCGGCCTGCTCGGGCCCAATGGCGCGGGCAAATCGACGCTGATCAACATCCTGTCCGGCATGGTCCGCAAGACCAGCGGCACCGCCTCCATCTGGGGCTTCGACATCGACGAGCACCCGCGCAACGCGAAGGCCTCGATCGGTATCGTACCGCAGGAAATCGTCTTCGACCCCTTCTTCACGCCCTTTGAGACGCTGGAGCTATTCGCCGGTCTCTATGGCGTGCCGAAGGCGGAGCGCCGCTCGATGGAGCTGCTCCGCGCCGTGCACCTGGAGGACAAGGCCAACGCCTATTCGCGCACGCTGTCCGGCGGCATGAAGCGGCGGCTGCTGGTCGCCAAGGCAATGGTGCATTCGCCGCCGGTGTTGGTGCTCGACGAGCCGACGGCGGGCGTCGACATCGAACTCCGCCAGCAGCTCTGGGCCTATGTGCGCGAGCTGAACGGCCAGGGGCTGACGGTCGTGCTCACTACCCACTACCTCGAAGAAGCCGAAGAGCTATGCGACCGCATCGCCATCATCAACCATGGCCGGCTGATCGCGAACGAGCCGACGCGCGAGCTGGTCAATAAGGCGCAGGAGAAGCTGGTCGAAGTCACGGTCGACCGCGACCTGACCCAGCCGCCCCAGGCGCCATGCTTTGAAAAGATCGTGCTGCGCGGCGAGCGCGTGCTCGAAATCACCTATTCCAAGACAAAGGTGAATGCCGGGGACGTGCTGGCGGCGTTGAGCGGCGCGGGTCTCGGCATCGTCGATGTCTCCACCAAGGAAGCCGATCTCGAGGATGTGTTCCTGAGCCTGACCCGCGCCGCCTGATTTCTCACGCGAAGGCGAAGTGATCGGCGAATATGCGCTGATACTCAAAGGAGGAACTCAGTTCGGAGATATCCTCCGCCAGCTGCGGTACAACGGGCTCAGTAGCAGACACGTCGAGCAACAAGTCCGCCTCCATGAGCGTGCTGGAACGGCTGGCTGAGCCCGCGAAGATTAGGTGCGATTGAGACACGGCAACGCCCGCTACATGTCCGATCAGCTCGTCGGACTTGTCCCAGACGCCGTTGCCATTGTCCTTGAAGAGGGCGGTGCCAACCTTGCCGTTCACGGTCTCGCGCCGGAACACATAGTCCGAAGCTGATCCGCTCAACCGGATGCGGTCGTCCTTGCCGAAATCCATGATCTGGGCGAAGTCCCAGCGGCCTGAGGCCGTGCTGCTGGCGTTGTCGTAGAACGTGCCTCGATGGTCGCCGAACACGAAAATATCCGCGCCGCCGCGGCCATAGAGCTTGTCCTGCGAGTTGTCGCCAGGCGCTCCGTCGCTCTTGCCGACTCCGTAGATGATGTCTGCACCTGACGTCCCGCTCACCGTCTGGCTGGCGGCACTGCCGTAGATCTCTCCGCCCTGTGCCGGGGGTGGCGAAAGGGTCGGAGTTGGCGCAGGCCCGGGCGATGGCGGTGGAACCGAGCTGCCGCCCGGCTGATAGCCATAGCCCGCGATCAGCAGGTCCTGCACGGTCGTGGCGGCACCCTTGTTCAAATGCGGGATGCGCGCGGTTGCGGCGGCGTCGCCACGCAGTTCGAGATTGCCATACGCATTGCCGCCTGCGTTCGACAACATGACCACTTCATCGGTGACGTTCCCGGCGACGGTGACGCCGCTCGCATCCTCGACCTTGATCCATAGATGCGGCTTGTCGCCCGTCCGCGACACCACCGTGTTGTTGGTGATCGACAGCCCCTGGGCGCCGTTCACGCCGATGCCGTGCCAATGGTCGTTGGCATAAACCAGGTTGTTGTCGATCTTCACATTCTTGAACGGCAAATGGCCCAGCTCGTCACGCATGAAGATGCCCTGGAGCTGCTTGCCTCCACCCTGAAAGATCTGGTTGCCGGTGATCACGATGTTGGCTGAGGCGCGGTTCGTTCCCGCCGTCCAGAACTGGATCGCGTCGGGGTGATCCTTGCCTTTGAAGAAGAAGTCGTTGAACCGGTTGTCCTTGACCAACACGCCCTCGACCACGGCGAAGTTCGCCCCGTCGCTGCGGAGGTGGTGGAAATGATTGCCCTCCACTGTCAGGCCGCTGCTGCGCTGGAAGACGGCGCCGCGATGCAGCTCGGTAAAGTCGGAGCCGGTCACGCGCACATCCACGCTGTCGCTGACCAGTAGGCCCCAGCCGTCATTATGGCTGTTGCGGTCGAGCGAGCCGTGGATGGTCATGTCATCGAGGCTGATGTTTCTGGAATCCTCGACCATGATCATCTTGCCATAGTCCTTCTCATGCTTCTGCATGGGACGGCCGACATCAAGAGCGTTCAGCGCGATGTTGCTGGAATCGGTGATGTTGAAGGCGCTGAACCTCGCCTGGTTCGCTGCGTCCGCTGAGCGGATCGTCACTGTCGCCTTGAAGTGCCGGTCGTCGATCTCGAGCGAACCATAGCTGCCCGGCGCCAGCACAAAGGTTTCGCCGCCCACGGCTTTCGAGAGCGCAGCCGTCAGCTGCGCCCGGTTGGCGATTGCAATCGTCATGAAATGGACCCCGCCTTTGTTGAACCTCCTCTTTGGGAGGGTCGGCCGTTCCCATGGCCGCGAGGGGGTGGTTACGAAGCGAAACGAAGCGGAAAAACCCGTGCTGCGGCGGTTTGAGCCGAAACGGAGGCGAAATGAAAACCTCTACCGCGGCCAGACCGCAAGCCTGAACAGAGGCTTTACCGATCGCGGCCGTGGCAGGCGCTTGCCTCATGCGCGGGCGGCACTAGACCGGTGCCATCGCCACTCGCGGAGCCGCTTTGGAACACTCCCAACCTCATGATGTCGTGATCCTCGGCTCCGGCGCCGCGGGGCTGACGGCGGCGCTCAACCTCGCGGATCGCTTTAAGGTCGTGGTGTTGGCCAAGGGAGGGCTGTCGGAGGGATCGACGGCTTGGGCGCAGGGCGGCATCGCTGCGGTGCTCGACGAAGGCGACACGTTCGACCACCATATCGAAGACACGATGATCGCCGGCGCCGGCTTGAACGACCGCGAGACGGTTGAGTTCGTGGTCGAGAATGCGCCCGCCGCCATAGCGCGCTTGGCCGAGCTGGGCGTCCCATTCAATGAGGAGGGCCCCGGCTGGCACCTGACGCGCGAAGGCGGTCACAGCCACCGCCGCATCGTCCATGTCGATGACGCCACCGGCTGGGCGGTGCAGCAGGCGCTGGAGCGGGCGGCGCACGCGCACCCGAACATCACGCTGGTGCCCGACCGCGTCGCGATCGACCTGGTGACAGGCCGGCACGGCGTCAAATATTCAGGCGATGGCCGCGTCTGGGGCGTGTATGCGATCAACCGCCAGACCGGCGGCGTCGAGCTGTTCACCGGCCGTGCCACCATCCTCGCGACCGGGGGCGCGGGCCGCACCTATCTCTATTCGACGGCTCCACGCGGCGCGACCGGAGATGGCATCGCCATGGCGTGGCGTGCGGGAGCGCGCGTCTCCAACATGGAGTTCATGCAGTTCCACCCGACCTGCCTCTATAATCTTGAGGTCAAGAACTTCTTGATCACCGAGGCCGTGCGGGGCGAAGGCGGGATGCTGAAACTCCCCACCAATGGCCATCGCTTCATGCCCGACTTCGACGAACGCGCGGAGCTGGCGCCGCGAGACGTGGTGGCGCGCGCGATCGACCATGAGATCAAGCGGCTGGGTCTCGACTATGTTCACCTCGACATCAGCCACCAGCCTCCCGAGTTCGTGAAGGGGCATTTCCCGACCATTCACGCCAAGCTGCTGACGCTGGGCATCGACATTACCAGGCAGCCGATCCCAGTGGTGCCGGCGCAGCATTACACGTGCGGCGGCGTCATCATCGACCTGCACGGCTGCACCGACCTGCCCGGCCTATATGCCGCCGGCGAAGTCTCGGAGTCCGGGCTGCATGGCGCCAACCGCCTCGCCTCCAACTCGCTGCTCGAATGCTTCGTCTTCGGCGAGGCTGCCGCCCGGCACATCGCCGAGAGTTTCGACAGCTTCCCCGAGCCGCCGCCGATCCGCCCCTGGGACGAAAGCCGCGTCACCGATTCAGACGAGGAGGTCATCGTTCAGCATAATTGGCGCGAAATCCGCCGCTTCATGTGGGACTATGTCGGCATTGTCCGCACCGACAAGCGACTGCAGCGCGCCCAGCACCGCATCCGCCTGCTGCGCCAGGAAGTCGCCGACTATTACGGCCACTTCCGCGTCACGCCCGACCTGGTCGAACTGCGCAACCTGGTGGAAGTCGCCGACCTGATCGTCCGCTCAGCCCTGTCGCGCAAGGAAAGCCGCGGGCTGCACTATACGCTCGATTACCCGGACATGCTCCCCGAAGCGCAGGACACGGTCCTTACCCCCTGAGGAACTCCCGCACTTTGGCGTAGAAGCGCTGGGGCTGAGAATACATGATCATGTGCGTGGCCCCGGGCACCCGGCGGAGCTTCGCGCCCTTGGCCGGCGCGTAGCCGTCCCGGTACAGTCGATCGACCGCCGGCGCGTCCTGCGCATTGGCCGGCACCGCATAGACGATTGTCAGCGGCGCCTTGATTTTCGGCAGCTCGGGCGTGAGGTCCGTTGTCGCCAGCTCGTGCGTCGCATGCGCCACCACCGAGGAATCGCTGCCGCTGTTGGCGATACCCGATCCACCGAAGCGGCCGATCAGGTTATCCAGGGTCCGCCGCCCGCCCGGCGTGCTCATGAGCGATCCGAACAGCGCGTCGGCAAGCGGCTTCACCTGCGCACCGGCAAAGCCGAAGCCGCTGGCCGGAGACGGCAGGATATCGACCGACATCACCTTGCCCACACGGGCCGGATAGCGCGCCGCCACCATCATCGCGATGACGCCGCCCATCGAATGGCCGATCAGCGCCGGGTTCTTGAGCTTGGCGCCGACGACGTAACGCGCAATCTCCTCGGCGACGGACGATACCACCCGGCCGGCTGCATTGCCCCGCGCGGGATCGCCGGCGAATCCCGCCACCTGGATCAGGTGATAGCGATAGCCCGGAACCGCCTTCACCGTGCCGTCCCACAGCGTGCGGCCATTGGTCAGGCCCGGGATCAGGATGACGTCCTGTCCTTCCCCCCGCACCTGCACCGACAGCCGCGTGGACGTAAAGGTCAGCGCCATCGCCTCGCCGGCCACGCCGATCGCGGCTGCTGCTGCCGCTCCTTCGAGAAAAGTTCGTCTATCCATGGTCTTGGCTCTTGGCCCAGATGGGTTGAACGGGGGCTGACGCAAGAGGCGGGAACGGTGCCGGGTGCGTCGCGTTTGCCAGACCATGGACCATGATCACCCGCGCAGCACTGCCCGCATCGCCGGGCATCCGATCCACCCGATGACGGTGATGTTCCCCGTCGTCCTCTTCATTGCCACGCTCGTCTGCGACATCTTGTTCGCCACGACCGGCGAGCTGTTCTGGGCGACTTTGGGCCTGCTGACGCTGGGGCTCGGCATTCTGACGGCTGCCGTCGCCGCCATCTTCGGCCTGATCGACTATTTCGGCGACGCGCGGATCCGGACGCTACGGGCGGCCAATCACCATCTGATCGCCAACGTGCTGGTAGTGCTCGTCGAGATCGCAAACTGGTCGTGGCGCTTCACGGGCGGCCCCGGTGCGATCACACCTACCGGCCTGATCCTGTCCGCCGTCGCCGTGCTGCTGCTTGGCTATTCGGGCTGGAAAGGCGCGACTTTGGTGTACGAACATGGCGTCGGCGTTGACTCCCGCAGCGAGGCTCGCCACAGCCGCTGACGTCGCCGGCGGGCAACCGCCGGGCGTTCGCGGGAGAGTTTCTGGCTTCGGCCAGGACGCCGAAGGAGCAACCGCCCCGGAATCTCTCAGGCCAAAGGACCGCGACCGCTTCAGCGACACTCTGGAAAGCGTCCGTGCTCCGGTGCGGGCCACCGAAGGGGTAAGTCGGTTCTCGCGACCGATGAAAGCTCTCAGGTTCCCGTGACAGAGGGGGCAGCTCATGCGTTCGGTGACGAGCCGCGCGCTGCTGCGCAGTCACGGAAGGCCGATTATGAGCGACGAAGCGGAAGACCTGCCCACCCAGACCCTGCCGCTCGACGCCTGGCACCGCGCCCGTGGCGCGCGGATGGTGGCGTTCGCCGGCTACCACATGCCGATCCAGTATGACGGCATCATGGCCGAGCATCTCTGGACGCGCTCGTCCGCCGGCCTGTTCGACGTCAGCCATATGGGCCAGCTGCTGGTCAGCGGGCCGGACGCGGCGGGCGCGCTCGAAGCATTGCTGCCGGGCGACATCAAGGGACTCGCCGAAGGCAAGGTCCGTTACTCGCTGCTGCTGAACCAACAGGGCGGCATTCTCGACGACCTGATGGTCACCAATATCGGCCGCGGGACCTATTACATGGTCGTCAATGGTGCGACCAAATGGGACGACATCGCCCATCTGCGCGAGCATCTGCCGGACGAGATCGTGCTCAATTACCTTGAGGACCAGGCGCTGCTGGCGGTACAGGGCCCCAAGGCTGTGGAGGCGGTCGCCCGCATCTGGCCGCAGGCGGCAAGCCTCTATTTCATGGAAGCGACCGGCTTCGACTGGAACGGCGTGCAGATCGGCATCGGCCGTTCCGGCTATACCGGCGAGGACGGCGTCGAGATCACGCTGCCGGGTGCCGAAGCGGAGGGCGTCGCCGAGCTGATCTGCCAGCAGGCGGAGGTGAAGCCAATCGGCCTGGGCGCGCGCGATTCTCTGCGGCTTGAGGCCGGGCTCCCCCTCTACGGCCATGATCTCGATGAAGAGACCACACCGGTGATGGCCGATCTCGGCTTCGCGCTGTCCAAGCGCCGCCGCGAGGAGCGCAGCTTCCCCGGCGCCGAACGCATCCTGCTGGAGCGCGAGCAGGGCCCTGTCCTCAAGCGCGTCGGCCTGTTCGTAGAAGGCCGTCAGCCGGTCCGCGAAGGCGCGGCGGTGATGGACGGCGACGGCAATGAAGTCGGCCGCGTCACTTCGGGCGGCTTCTCGCCCAGCCTCGAACGGCCGATCGCCATGGCCTATGTGCCGCTGTCCTTGGCGGAGCCCGGCTCCCGCGTGCGGCTGAACCAGCGCACCAAGATCTTCGAGGCAACGGTCACGCCGATGCCGTTCGTCCCCCACCGTTATCATCGCAAGGGAGCCTGAGATGCCGCGCTATTTCACCAAGGAGCATGAGTGGATCGATGTTGATGGCGACACCGCCACTGTCGGCATCACCGACTATGCGCAAAGCCAGCTCGGCGACGTGGTCTTCGTCGAAGTGCCGGAAGCCGGTCGCCAGCTGACCCAGGGTGGCGAGGCTGCTGTCGTCGAGTCGGTCAAGGCTGCGTCTGACGTATATGCGCCGGTCTCCGGCGAAGTCACCGAAGGCAATGCCGCGCTCACCGACACGCCCGACCTGGTCAACACCGCACCGGAGGGCGAAGGCTGGTTCTTCAAACTGCGGCTGTCGGATTCGTCCCAGCTCGACGCGCTGATGGACGAAGCAACGTATCAGGAATTCGTCAGCTCCCTCTAACACCGTTCGTATCGAGCGAAGTCGAGAAACGCTTCTCGACTTCGCTCGAAGCGAACGGAAAAGGGTTGGTATCGTGTTGAACCCCACCTCCCGCTGGTCTCCGACCGACTATGCCAAGAACGCGGCCTTCGTGCCGGAACTGGGCAAGGCGGTGGTGGAGCTACTCGCGCCCCGGCCCGGCGAGCGCATCCTCGATCTCGGCTGCGGTGACGGCGTGCTGACTGAGGCGCTCGTCGCTGCGGGTGCGGAAGTGGTGGGCATCGACGCCTCGCCCGAGATGATCGCAGCCGCCAAGGCGCGCGGGCTGGACGCGCGTGTGATGGACGGCCAGGCACTGAGCTTTGACGGCGAGTTCGACGCGGTTTTCTCCAACGCCGCGCTCCACTGGATGCTCGACCCGCCGGCGGTCGCCAACGGCGTGTTCCGCGCGCTCAAGCCGGGCGGCCGTTTCGTCGGTGAGCAGGGCGGCGCCGGCAACATCGCCAAGCTTCGCGGCGCGCTCCGCGAAGTGCTGACCGAGCGCGGCTATCGCGTGCCCGCCGAAGACCCGCAATGGTATGCCTCGCCGGAAGAGTTTCGCGCCGTCTATGAAGGCGCGGGCCTCGGCGAGATCGAAGCCTGGCTGATCGATCGCCCGACGCCGCTGCCGGCCGGCGCCGCCGCCTGGTACCGCACCTTCCGCGCGGGTTTTCTCGACTCCGCCCAAGTGCCTGAGGTCGGAATCGACAACGTCGTCGCCGAGGCCGAAGCGCGCGCCGCGCCTGCCCTCCGCCAGCCGGACGGCCATTGGATCGCCGATTATGTTCGCCTCCGCTTCACGATGAGAAAGTCACACTGATGCGTTACCTCCCCCTCACCCAGGCCGATCGCGGCGCGATGCTGCACACAGTCGGCGCCGCCACGATCGACGACCTGTTCGTCGACGTGCCCGCCGAAGCGCGGCTGTCCGGGCCGATCGCCGAACTGCCTAATCATGCGTCCGAGCTGTCGGTGGAGCGCCAGCTCTCCGGCCTCGCCCGCCAGAACATGGTCGCCGGCGAAGTGCCATTCTTCCTCGGCTGCGGCAGCTATCGGCACCACATCCCCGCCAGCGTCGATCACCTGATCCAGCGCGGCGAGTTCCTCACCGCCTACACGCCGTACCAGCCGGAGATCGCGCAGGGCACGCTGCAGATGCTGTTCGAGTTCCAGACCCAGGTCGCGCGCCTGCTCGGCTGCGACGTGGCGAACGCGTCGATGTACGACGGCTCGACCGCCTGCTGGGAAGCGATCACCATGGCGCGCCGGATCACCCGCCGGGCGAAGGCGCTGATCTCGGACGGGCTGCACCCGCATTATGTGTCGGTCGCGAAAACCATGGCACGCTTCACCGGCGACGACCTCCGCACCGCCCTGCCGAAGCTTGAGGCCGGCACGGATATCGACACGCTGATCGAGGCGATCGACGGCGACACTTCCTGCGTCGTCGTGCAGTACCCGGACATTCTCGGACGCGTCGCCGACCTGTCCGATCTCGCCGCGCGTGCGCATGAGAAAGGCGCATTGCTGGTCGCCGTGGTGACCGAGCCGGTTGCGCTCGGCCTGCTCCGCTCGCCCGGCGAGATGGGCGCGGACATCGTCGTTGGAGAAGGCCAGGCGATCGGCGTCGGGCTGCAGTTCGGCGGACCCTATGTCGGCCTGTTCGCCTGCAAGGAAAAGTTCGTCCGCCAGATGCCGGGCCGGCTCTGCGGCGAGACCGTCGATGCCGAAGGCAAGCGCGGTTTCGTGCTCACCCTCTCGACCCGCGAGCAGCATATCCGCCGCGAAAAGGCGACGTCCAACATCTGCACCAACTCCGGCCTGTGCGCGCTCGCCTTCTCGATCCACATGACGTTGCTCGGCGAAAAGGGGCTGCGCGGCCTTGCCGAAGTGAACCACGCCGGCGCCGTTTCCGCTGCCGAACGGCTGGCGCAGGTGCTTGGCGTAGAGCTGGTCAATGACGGCTTCTTCAACGAGTTCACGCTGAAGTTGTCACGGGAAGCCCGCCCGCTCGTCCGCCGCCTGGCCGAGCGCAATATCCTCGCCGGCGTGTCGCTGGGCCGCCTCTATCCCGGGATCGACGCGCTCCAGAATGGGCTCGTCGTCGCCGTCACCGAAACCACTACTCAGGAGGATGTCGAAGCCTTGGCGACCGCCCTGCAGGAGGAACTGGCATGAGCATGAACCGTCAGGGCCGAGTCTCGCGCCCGGAAGGCGAGACCGCCGCCAATACCGCGACCTTCACCGGCAACCGCGCGCTCATGCTCGAGGAACCGCTGATCTTCGAGATTGGCGACGAAGAGACGACGGGAGTGGATCTGCTCGCAGTGAGCTCCACGCCCGCGCGTCTGGGCGGGCTCGAGCGCACGCGCCCGATCGGCCTTCCCGGCCTGTCTGAGCCGGAAGCGGTGCGCCATTACACCCGCCTCAGCCGCCAGAATTACGCGATCGATCTCGGCCTCTTCCCGCTCGGTTCGTGCACGATGAAGCACAATCCGCGGCTCAACGAGAAAATGGCGCGGCTGCCCGGCTTTGCCGACATCCACCCGCTGCAGCCGCAGGAGACGGTGCAGGGCGCCTATGCGCTCATCCACCTGGTCGCCGACTGGCTGTGCAAGCTGACCGGCATGCCCGCGGTGGCGATGAGCCCCAAGGCCGGCGCGCATGGCGAACTCTGCGGGCTGCTCGCAATCCGCTCGGCCCTTGAGGCCCGCGGTGATGCCCGTTCGGTCGTGCTGGTGCCGGAATCGGCGCACGGCACCAACCCCGCCACAGCCGCCTTTGCCGGCTATGCGGTCGAGAACATCCCCGCGACGCCTGAAGGACGCGTCGATCTAAGCGCCCTGCAGGCACGCCTTGGGCCGGACGTGGCAGCGGTGATGATCACCAACCCGAACACCTGCGGGCTGTTCGAGCCAGACCTGAAGCGCATCGCCGATGCGGTCCATGCGGCAGGCGGCTTCGTTTATTGCGACGGCGCCAACTTCAACGCGATCGTCGGCCGCGTCCGCCCCGGCGATCTTGGCGTCGATGCGATGCACATCAATCTGCACAAGACCTTCTCGACACCCCATGGCGGCGGCGGCCCCGGCTCCGGCCCGGTCGTCTTCTCGGCAGCGCTCGCGCCCTTCGCGCCGCTGCCGTTCGTCGAGAAGCAGGACGATCACTTCGCCCTGATCGAGGAGGAAACGGCGGGAGAGCATCACGGCCACAGCTTCGGCCGCATGGTCGCGTTTCACGGTCAGATGGGCATGTTCACCCGCGCGGCCGCCTATATGCTCAGCCACGGTGCCGACGGCCTGCGCCAGGTCAGCGAGGATGCGGTGCTGAACGCCAATTACATCCTGCGCAGCCTTGAGGATGTGCTCGACGCGCCGTTCGGCAGCAGCGGCCCGTGCATGCACGAGGCGTTGTTTTCAGACGATAATCTGGCCGACGGTTTCACCACGCTCGACATCGCCAAGGGGCTGATCGACGAAGGCTATCACCCGATGACCATGTATTTCCCGTTGGTCGTGCACGGGGCGATGCTGGTCGAGCCGACGGAAACCGAGAGCAAGGCCGCGCTCGACCAGTTCATCGATGCGCTGCGCTCGGTGGCGGAACGCGCCAAGGCCGGCGATCCCGCGCTCAAGGCCGCACCGCACTTCGCCCCCCGCCGCCGTCTCGACGAGACGCTCGCGGCAAGAAAGCCGGTGCTGGTCTGGAAGGACCCCGAGGTCGCGCAAGCCGCCGAGTAGCTTGCCGCCGCCCGCCTTTTCCTTACACTGGTGACAGTAAGGGGAGGCGGCATGCGCAAGGCGATCTTCATCAGCGGCGGCGGATCGGGCATCGGCCGCGCCACCGCGCAGCTGTTCGCGAGCCGCGGCTGGTTCGTCGGCATCGGCGATGTCGACGAGGCCGGCATGGCCGAGACGGCGCGGCTGATCGGCGAAGACAACGCCTTCACGGTCAGGATGGACGTGCGCGACCGTGCCGCCTGGCGCTCGGCACTCCGCACCTTCGTCGAAGCGAGCGGCGGACGCCTCGATCTGCTGTTCAACAACGCCGGCATCGGCTCGGGCGGTGCGTTTGCGCTGATGGGCGAGGACGAGAAGGACCGGGTCCTCGACATCAATCTGCGCGGCGTCATCCACGGCGCCGAAGCCGCGCTGCCGCATCTGATGCAGACGCCGGGCTCCGCGCTGGTCAACACCTGTTCGGCGGCCGGTCTCTATGCGGGCGCCGGCATGTCCATTTACTCAGCGACCAAGTTCGCCGTCCGCGCCCTGACCGACTCGCTCGACGCCGAATGGGAAGAGCATGGCATCAAGGTGCGCTCGATCATGCCGAGCTTCATCGACACGCCCTTGCTCAACGGCAATGTCACGGGAACCAACCGCAGCATCCGCGAGGAGGTGAAGGAGCGGGGCTTGGAACTAACCCCGGTGGAAGCGGTCGCCGAAGCCGTCTGGCAGGCCGCGCACGGCAAGAAACGCCACGTGCTGGTCGGCCGCACCGCCCGCCGCCTCGCATTCATCCTGCGCTGGGCCCCGGGCATGGTAACGCGGCTGACGCGGAGGGACTAGGCGAACAGCGCCTTCAACTCTCGCTTTAAGATCTTCCCGTTGGCGTTGCGCGGCAGCGTCTCCTGCACGAACACCACCCGCACCGGGACCTTGAACGGCGCCAATCGCGCACGCACCCAGTCCTTCAACTCCTGCTCCGAAGCCTGCTCGCCCGGCGCGAGGTGCACCACCGCCGCCGGCTCTTCGCCCAAAGTCTTGTGCGGAATGCCGACTAGGGCCGCGTCCGTCACCGCCGGATGCTCGTAGAGCGCGTTCTCGACTTCGATCGAATAGATATTCTCGCCGCCGCGGATGATGATGTCCTTGGCGCGGTCGACGATGAACAGGAAGCCTTCCTCGTCCAGCTTGGCCAGGTCGCCAGTGCGCACCCAGCCGTCGATGAAAGTTTCCGCCGTCGCTTCCGGCTTGTTCCAATAACCGCGCACGATCATCGGCCCGCGCGCCCACAGCTCGCCGACCGTATTCGGCGGCAGCAATGTAACGCCATCCTCGGCCCTGATCTCAAGATCGGCGACCGGCACGGCTGGCCCGGCGCTATCGGGGCGATGCAGATAATCCTCAGCCCCGTGCCCGGTCACCGTCGCCATCGTCTCGGTCATGCCCCACCCATTGCCGGGCAGCGCGCCGAATTCCTCATGGATGCGCCGCACCAGCTCGGGCGCGGACGGGGCGCCGCCATAGGCGATGCTCTCCAGGCTGGAGAGGTCGTAATTCTGGCGGTCGGGATGCTCGAGCAGTTGCCAGGCGATGGTCGGCACGCCGCCGGTGACGTTGACCCGCTCGCGCTCGATGATCTTCATCGCCTCGACCGCATCCCATTTGCGCATGAAGCAGAGCGTGTGCCCCGCCGCCATCGCCCCCATCAAAGTCGCCGAGCAGGCGGTGACGTGGAACAGCGGAATGACGGTCAGGAAGACTTTGGGCTCCGGCTCCGGCGGCGCCTCGCCCCGGCGCAGGAAGGCGCGAGTAGAGTTGTACCCGCCCGACAGGATGTTCGTGACGAGGTTGCGGTGCGTGCCCAGCGCCCCCTTCGGCGCGCCCGTCGTGCCGCTGGTATAGAAGATGGTCGCATCGTCGTCCGTCACGACCTCAGCGTCGGGCAGCCCTCGATCCGGCAACGCGGCCCAGTCATTCGGGCGACCGATGATGCTTTCCAGCGTCTCCGGACCTTCCCCACGGGTGACGATCACGTGCTTTAAGTCCGGCAGCTCGTCGCGGAACGGCGCGATCCGCTCCCAACGCTGCGCATCGGAGATCAGCAGCTTCGCGCCCGAATCCCGCAGCCCATATTCCAGCTCTTGGCCCGTCCACCAGGCGTTCAGCGGCACCGCGATGGCGCCGATGCTGGTGATCGCAAAGAAGGCGACGGTCCATTCCGGCAGGTTGCGCATAACCGTCGCGACCCGGTCGCCCTTGCCGATGCCGCGTTCGCGCAACGCTTCGGCCAGGGCAGCGATGGCGCGATATTGCGCGTCGAAGCTGACGCGCTCGTCTTCCAGCACACAGGCAGCGCGCGCTCCATGTAGCCGGCTCAGTTCGATCAGCGCGCGCAGGTTCGGCGGCGCGTTCTTCCACGCCCGAGTCGGAATGCCTTCGATTTGCAACGTGTCGATTTCGAATCGCTGGCCGGGCGCGCAGAGCAGCGCCTCGCATTCTTCCAGCGACAGATGCGGCCATGCCGTAGCGTCTGCCAAAGTCTATCCCTCTCTCTCGATCCGCGATCTTTCAAAAGTCGCGCTTTTCCGCGGGATATTGTTGATTGGGGCGACACTCAAGGCGATAAGCCGCCCGCGCAATCAGGAGAGCCAAACCCCATGCAGATCGCCGATCCCGCCACCCTCGGCATGGACGCCGGACGGCTGTCGGCCATCGATCGCTTCCTCGACGAACGTTACCTGCAAAGCGGCCGCTTCAAGGGCACGCAATTGCTGGTCAGCCGCGATGGCCAGCCGGTGCATTTCTCGAGCGGCGGCACGATGCGCGACGGCCAGGCGGTCGGCGAAGACACTTTGTTCCGCATTGCTTCGATGACCAAGCCGGTCACCAGCGTCGCCTTCATGATGCTGGTGGAGGAAGGCAAGGTCGCGCTCGACGATCCCGTTCACCGCGTCATTCCGGAATGGAAGGGGCTCGGCGTCTATGACGGCGGTGGCGGCTCGGCGCCGTTCGTGACCAAGCCGACGGCAGCTCCGATGCGCATGGTCGACCTGCTCCGCCACACCGCGGGCCTGACCTACAGCTTCCAGAATCGCGGCAATATCGACGCGGCCTATCGCGACACGAAACTCGAGAATTGGCATGGCGAGCACGACCTCGACAGCGTCGCACGCACGCTCGCCGGCATCCCGCTCGAATTCTCGCCCGGAGAGGCCTGGAATTACTCGGTCGCCACCGACATTCTCGGCCTGATCGTTCAGCGCATCGAGGGCAAGCCGCTCGACCAGGTGTTCCGCGAGCGTATCTTCGCGCCGCTCGGCATGAACGACAGCTTCTTCCAGGTGCCCGGCGACAAGGTCCACCGCCTCGCCGATTGCTACACCATGCACCCGCAAAAGGGCGCGGTGATGTACGACAAGGGCGAGGCGAGCGCCTGGTCGCGCAAGCCGACGCAGTTTTCGGGCGGCGGCGGGCTGGTGTCGAGCGCGGCCGATTATCACCGCTTCTGCGCGATGCTGCTGAACGGCGGCACGCTCGACGGCGCGCGCATCCTGTCGCCCAAGACGATCGAGCTGATGACGGTCAACCACCTGCCCGGCGGCCGCGACCTCGCCAGCATGTCGCGATCGCTGTTCAGCGAAGCGACCAACGCCGGCGTCGGGTTCGGCCTCGGCTTTGCGGTGACGATCAACCTCGCGCCGACGCTCGTCCACGGCTCGGTCGGCGAATATTATTGGGGCGGCATGTTCTCGACCGCTTTCCACATCGATCCGGTTGAGCGGCTGATCTTCATTTTCATGACCCAGCTGAGCCCGTCCAACACATACCCAGTGCGCCGTGAACTCAAGACGATGATCTATTCGGCTATCACCGAGAGCCGGGCGTGACCGCACTCGAAACCGTGCGGGCCATCCGCGCCGGCACCACTACTGCGATCACGGAGGCCGAAGCCGCGATTGCCCGCATCGAGGCGGGGGACGGCCCCATCAATGCAGTCGTCGTCCGCGACTTCGCCCGCGCGCGGGAGCAGGCGCGCGCGGCTGATCAAAGGCTGGCAGACGGCGACCCGGCGCCGCTCCTAGGCCTGCCGATGACGGTCAAGGAAAGCTACGACGTCGCGGGACTTCCCACGACTTGGGGTTGTGCCGAACACGCGAACCACATTGCCCATGCCGATGCGGTAGCCGTCCAACGATTGAAAGCGGCTGGCGCGGTGATCCTGGGCAAGACCAATGTCCCGGTCGCGCTCGCCGATTTGCAGAGCAACAATCCGGTCTATGGACGCACCCGAAATCCCCTCAATCCGGAGCGGGTGTGCGGCGGCTCGTCCGGCGGCGCGGCGGCAGCCTTGGCCGCGGGCTTCGTCGCAGCCGAAATCGGATCGGACATCGGCGGCTCGATCCGTACCCCGGCTGCTTTCTGTGGGGTGTGGGGGCACAAGACCACTCACGGCATCGTGTCGCCCGAAGGACATGCCTTCCCGGGCACCGACTATTCGCGCGTGGCGCTTGGCGTCATGGGCCCAATGGCGCGCCACGCCGACGACCTGGCGCTGCTGCTGGATGTGCTGTCGGATTTCCCGCTCCCGCACCCTCAAGCGTTCGATGCTGGCGATCTGAGCATCCTGTTGCTGCCGGAACATCCGCTTGCCCCCGCTTCGGCAGAGGTGAAGCGGGCTGTCGAGGCGGTCGGTCAGGCCTTCGAGCGGGCCGGCGCCGAAGTGGAACGCGCGCCGGACGTGCTGCCCGACCTCTCGGCGCAGCATCGCAACTATATGAAGATGCTCCTCATCGCCCTGTCGGGCGGTGCGCCAGCGGCGGGTAGCCAACCGACCTCCTTGTCCGCCTGGTTCGAGCTGCAGGACGAGCAGGCACGCTGTATTCGCGCGTGGCAGCGCGTCTTCCGCGACTATGACGCAGTGATCGCGCCCGTATTCGGCACCACCGCCTTTCCGCACGACGACACGCCGACCAACACGCGAAAGCTGATCGTCGACGGGGCGGAGACCAACTTCGCGCCCCAATTCGCTTACGCCGGTCTGGCCACCTTCCCGAACCTGCCAGCCACGAGCGTGCCGCTTGCAACCGGCGCGGAAGGGTTGCCGATCGGGCTGCAGGTGATCTGCGACCTGCACCGCGATCATCAGGCGATCGCCATCGCACGCCTGGCCTACGAGCTGATGAGGAGCTGAGAAATGAGTGAAGCTTTTCGCGCCGAAACGCACGCCTGGCTGGAGGCAAACTGCCCGCCATCGATGCGCGAGCCGGTGCGCGGCGAGGACGACATCGTCTGGGGCGGCCGCAAGGCGCAGCTTTCGCCGGATCAAAAGGCGTGGCTCGACGCCATGGCGTCACGCGGCTGGACGGTGCCCGACTGGCCGCAAGCCTATGGCGGCGGCGGGCTCTCACCTGAGGAATCCAAGATCCTCAAGCAGGAGATGGCGCGCCTCGGCTGCCGCAATCCGCTGAACAGCTTCGGCATCTCGATGCTCGGGCCGGCAATGCTCAAATACGGCACCGAGGAGCAGAAGCTCCGCTTTCTGCCCCTAATCTCGCGCGGCGAAATCCGCTGGTGCCAGGGCTATTCGGAGCCCAATGCGGGCTCCGACCTCGCCGGCCTGCAAACCTCGGCCGAAGACAAGGACGATCACTTCCTCCTCAACGGCCAGAAGGTCTGGACCAGCTACGCCGACAAGGCGGACTGGATTTTCTGCCTCGTCCGCACCTCCAAGGAGTCGAAGCACAACGGCATCAGCTTCCTGCTCTTCGACATGGAAAGCGAGGGCGTCTCGACCAAGCCGATCCTGCTGATCTCCGGCTATTCCCCTTTCTGCGAAACCTTCTTCGACAATGTGAAGGTGCCCAAAGACCAGCTGGTCGGCGAGCTCAACAAGGGCTGGGACGTCGCCAAATATCTGCTCGGCCATGAGCGCGAGATGATCTCCGGCATGGGCCTCGGCGGCGGCGGGCTGGGGTCGGGCGGACCGGCAGCACTGGCCGAGGACGCCAAGCGCGCCGTCGGCACCGACGCGGACGGCCGCCTTGCCGACCCACTGCTCCGCGCCCAGCTCGCGTTGTTCGAAGTTCGCGAACGCGCCTTCCGCGCGATGTCCGAGAAGTTCATGGACGAGCTCAAGGCCGGCAAGGCCCACCCCGCCCAGCCGTCGATGATGAAATATTACGGCACCGAGCTGAACAAGGCTCGCTACGAACTGGTCATGGCAGCCGGCGGCTCCGATGCGCTCGAATGGGAAGGGACCAGCGGCGGCGCCAAGCCCCGCGCCTGGCTCCGCACCAAGGCAAACTCGATCGAGGGCGGCACCAGCGAAATCCAGCTCAACATCATCGCCAAGCGTATTCTCGAACTTCCGGGGGCCTGAAGGTGGCACTTTATCTGAACGACGAGCAGGCAATGCTCCGCAACACCGCGCGCCAGTTCGTGGGCGAGACTGCGCCCGTCAGCCACATGCGCGGCTTGCGCGACGCGAACGATCCGGCCGGCTTCTCTCGCGATCTGTGGAAGCAGTTCGCCGAGATGGGCTTCACTTCCATCCTGATCCCGGAAGCCGAAGGCGGTCTTGGCCTTGGCCATGTTGAGGCGGGCGTGGTGCTGGAGGAGATCGGGCGCAACCTGACCCCCTCGCCTTTCCTGTCGACCTCCGTCGGCGGCGTATCCGCCCTCGCCGCCGGCGGGGAGGCGCTGCGCCAGGCGTGGTTCCCGCGCATCGCTTCAGGGGATGCGGTGGTCGCGCTCGCGATCGACGAAGGCGCCAAGCACCGCCCCGCGCACATCGCTCTAAAGGCCGAGCGCTCTGGCAACGGCTTCAAGCTGACCGGCGCCAAAAGCTTCGTCGCTCACGGCCATGTCGCCGACCTGATCATCGTCGCCGCACGCACCGCAGGCTCTGCCGGCGAGGACAAGGGAATGACCCTGTTCGCTGTCGAGAAGGGTGCTGCGAAGTTCTCTGCCGATCCCGAACGGCTCGCCGACGCCAGCATCGCCGCGCGGCTGACCTTCGACGGCGTTGAAGTCGATGCCGATGCGGTGATCGGCGAGGTCGATGAGGGCTGGACCGGCCTGTCCCGTCTGCTGTCCGGCACCCGCGCCGCGGCGTCGGCAGAATTGCTGGGCGTAGGGGGCGGCGCGATGGACTTAACGCTCGGCTATCTGCGCGAGCGCAAGCAGTTCGGCGTGCCGATCGGCAGCTTCCAGGCGCTGCAGCATCGCGCGGCGCACCTCTACAGCGAGATGGAAGTAGCCCGGGCCGCCGTGCTCAAGGCGCAGCAGGCACTCGACGCCGGAGCTGCCAATGCTGAACGCGCGGCGCTGGTCGCCAAGGCGATGACCGGCCTCGCCACCACGCTTGCGGTACAGGAGGGCGTGCAGATGCACGGCGGCATCGGCATGACCGACGAGTACGACATCGGCTTCTACATGAAGCGCGGCCGCGTCCTCAGCGAGATGTTCGGCGACACCAATTGGGCAGCCGACCAACTCGCGCGGATGAGCGGCTACTGATGGACGAGTTCCGCGCAACCGATCCCGCCGGCATGATCGCCCAGCTCGAACAACTGCTCACTGTCGAGGAGCTTGACCGCGATCTCTTCCGCGGGGTTCGCCAGCCCGAGGGGCGGGGGCGCGTGTTCGGCGGCCAGGTAATCGCCCAGGCGCTGATGGCGGCGGTCCGCTCGACCGCCGCAGAGCGGATGCCCCACTCGCTGCACGCCTATTTCATGCGGCCCGGCGACGAGCAAATCCCGATCATTTACCGCGTCAACCGCGACTATGATGGCGGCAGCTTTTCGACGCGGCGGGTCGTCGCCTTTCAGAAAGGCGAGCCGATCCTCAATCTCGCGGCATCTTTCCAGCGCCTGGAACAAGGCCTCACCCACCAGTTCGACATGCCCCAGGTCGCGCCGCCTGAGGACCTGCCATCGGAAGCGGAAGAGCGGCTGAAGGTGGCGGACCGCATCCCCGAGCGGCTGCGCGAATTTTTCGTTCGGCCGCGCCCGTTCGAGACGCGCCACGCCTCACCCTGGTCGCCGTTGGAGGACAAGCCGCAGGAGCCGGTCCAGAATGTCTGGTTCAGGGCCGTCGCACCGGTGAAGGGCGGCTCCGAGATGCACCGTGCAATGCTCGCCTGGGCCAGCGACATGTATCTGCTCGGCACTACCATGCGTCCGCACGGGCTGAGCTGGACGCAGCCGGGCGTGCAGACCGCGAGCCTCGATCACGCCATCTGGTTCCATGACGACGTCCGCGTCGACGAATGGCTGCTCTACGCCATGGATGCGCCGTGGAGTGGTGGGGGGCGCGGATTCAACCGCGGTATGATCTTCGCGCGCGACGGCCGGCTGGTCGCAAGCGTCGCGCAGGAAGGCCTGATGAGGAAGCGCGCTAGCTGAGCGCTTCGTCGAGCATGCGCGCGAGGCGCAGGCCGCCGCGCAGCACCTGACCCCGCACCACCGGGATGGCGGCCTGGATCTTACCGTTGTCGAGCACGGCACGCTCGATCGTCGCCGCGCAGGGATCCTGCGCGTGGGCGCCATAGGTGACGCGCCGCGCCACGTCCCAGCTTTCGCGGGACCAATCCTCGACCGATCCTGAGGCAAGTGCCCGGCGCTCGTCCGCCGGCATTTCGCTCAGCAGCCCCGCCGCCTCGCCGCGTGGCGACGAGATGGCCCGTTCGGCCAGATAGCCGTCCCAAACCGAATGCAGCGACTTGCGGCCAGCTGCCTCCCCATAGCTGGCCGGCGTGCGATTGCCGCCTTGGTCGGCGCGGTCGGCGGCGTGGACAGGCTGATGCAGATCGCCGACGAAATGCACGAGGAAGGCAAGCGCCTGCACCCGCTCGCGCATCGGCAAGCCCTTATCGGCCAGCAGCTTTGCGTTGCGAGACACCTGTGCCGAGACGCAGTTGCCGAACGGGCATGCCGCCTTCACGTCGAACGGCTTGCAGATATCGATATTCTGGAAGTGCCAGGGGAAGACATAGCTGAACCGCTCGCCGGGCTTGATGCAGTCGGCCCAGAGGCTTGCCTCCTCCAGCGTCCGCGCCGGGCATTTCGGCGTGTCCAGCAGCTTGGACTGAGCCATTAGCGCCCGCAGCCTCGTCCGCGTCGCCGGCTTCACCTCGGCCCAAGCGATCGAGGCAATGGTCTTGTGCCCATAATCCCACCACGCTTGGGCGCTCGCCGGCAGCAGCGCGAGCAGCGAGGCGATCAGAAAACGCATCATTCGTCGCCGTAGATTGCGACCACCGCCTCGGATTCGCTGCTGATCCGGCCACGGTACATTCCCGATGAGTTGAACGCCCAGCCGCCGCTGCCGTCGGGGCTGACGACGATCACGCCACCCGTGCCGCCCAGCGCGCCGACATCTTTGATGACCGCCCGTGCGGCGGCGAGTGTCGGCTCGCCCGTCAGCCGGGCCCGCGCACAGATTTCATGCGCAACGACGGCGCGAATGAAAAATTCTCCGGACCCCGTGCAGGAGACCGCACCGGCGCGATCGTCCGCGTAAGTTCCGGCGCCGATCAACGGTGAATCGCCGATCCGGCCCCAGCGTTTGCCGGTCACGCCGCCGGTCGAGGTCGCCGCCGAGACATGCCCGGCCTTGTCGCGGGCTACGGCGCCTACGGTACCGTACTTCATATCGACATCAAACGCGTCATCACCGGCGGCCTTGAGTTGCTCCAGATTGCGGCGACGGGCTGCCGTCGCGAACCAGCTATGCTCCGCTTGCTCGAGCCCCTTTTCTAACGAAAACGCGTCGGCGCCTTCGCGGCTGAGCAGCACGTGCGGGCTGTCTTCCATCACACGTCTGGCGAGCGTCACCGGGTTGCGGGTGCGGCGGACGCCGGTCACCGCGCCCGCGTCACGCGTGCGCCCGTCCATCACCGCCGCGTCCATCTCGATGTCGCCATCGTAAGTGAAGACGGAGCCGCGGCCCGCATTAAAGTGCGGATCGTCCTCCAGCAGGCGGACCGCCGCTTCCGCCGCATCCAGCGCGGTACCACCTCGCCGCAGGATTGCGGCGCCTGCTTCCAGCGCAGAGGCTAGCGCGCCGCGGATGCTTGATTCTTCCTCGACCGAGAGACTGCCTTGCTCGATGATCCCGGCGCCACCGTGGATGACGAGCGTCCATTCCGCCGCAATCTTCACCAAGGCAGCTCCCGTCCATCCCAGTTCCAGAATCGGCCACTTCGCTCCAGCGTCAGATCGGCAATGACCTTGCGTAGCCCGGTAACGCTGGTCTGCGGATCGATGGTGGCGGCTGTCCCACCCATATCCGTCCGCACCCAGCCGGGGTGGGCAACCGCCACTGCGATCCCCTCACCGCGCATTTCGATCGCCAGCGAACGCCAGGCTGCGTTCAACGCAGCCTTGGAGGACCGATAGGCGATCGACCCTCCCGAGCTATTGTCCGCGATGCTTCCCATCTGGCTGGTGATCGCGAGCATCTTGCGTTCGCCACTGGCGCCGACACTCGGCTGCAGTGCGCGCGCGAGGAGTGTCGGCCCGATGCAGTTGGTGGCGAAAGCCTCTGCCCAGTCCGCGGGGTCCAGCCCGCGCGGCAGGACACCGGCATTGGCGATAAGAAGATCGATCGGCCGCCCCTTCGCCCGGTCTACCAGGGCGGCGATGCTCGCCGGATCGGCTGCATCGAGCTGAAACACCTCTGCGCCGAGCGCCTTCAACTCGTGTGCCTCCTCCGGGCGCCGCGCGGTTGCAACCACATCCCAGCCCTCGAGGCGATATTGACGGGCAAACTCCAGGCCGATGCCGCGATTGGCACCGGTGATCAGGACATTGGGCAAGCCGCGTCTCCCAGGAACTCGTGCGGCGCCTATCGCCGTTCGCGAGTGGAATGGCTATATGCGTCAAAAGCTCCGAGCCTCGAGGTTTTCATGTCCGTTCGTCCGTGGCGCGATATCGCGCGCCGCAAGTCGCGTCAGATCATGGTCGGCAATGTGCCGGTCGGCGGCGATGCGCCGGTGACGGTGCAGACCATGACCAACACGCCGACCTCCGACGCAGGCGCGACGATCGACCAGATCCGCCGCTGCGAGGAAGCCGGCGCCGACATTATCCGCGTGTCCTGTCCGGATGTCGAAAGCACCGCTGCCTTCCGCCAGATCGCCCGTGCCGCCCGCGTGCCGCTCGTCGCCGACATTCACTTCCACTACAAGCGCGCGCTCGAAGCAGCTGATGCCGGCGCGGCGTGCCTGCGCATCAATCCCGGCAATATCGGCTCGTCCGAGCGGGTCGCTGAAGTGGTCCGGGCGGCCAAGGCCAATGGCTGCGCGATCCGCATCGGCGTCAATGCAGGCAGCCTGGAGCGCGACCTGCTGGAGAAATATGGCGAGCCCTGCCCCGAAGCTTTGGTGGAGAGCGCGCTCGACCATATCAAGCTGCTGCAGGATCATGACTTCCACGAATTCAAGGTCGCGGTGAAGGCGTCGGACCTGTTCCTGGCCGTCGCTGCCTATCAGCAGCTCGCCGACGCCGTCGACTGCCCGCTGCACCTCGGCATTACCGAAGCCGGCGGCTTGATCGGCGGTACAGTCAAATCCGCGATTGGAATCGGCTCCTTGCTCTGGTTCGGCATCGGCGACACCATCCGCGTCTCGCTCTCCGCCGAGCCGGAAGAGGAAATCCGCGTCGGCTTCGAAATTCTCAAGTCGATGGGCATCCGCAACCGTGGCGTGCGCATCGTCTCCTGCCCCAGCTGTGCGCGTCAGGGCTTCGACGTGATCCGCACCGTCGAGAAGCTGGAAGAGCGGCTGCAGCACATCCGCACACCCTTGTCGCTGTCGGTACTCGGCTGTGTGGTCAACGGTCCCGGCGAAGCGCGCGAAACGGATATCGGCCTGACCGGTGGCGGGGCCGGCAAGCACATGGTTTATCTCTCCGGCGTCACCGACCATCACATTGGCGACGAAGCCATGGTCGATCACATCGTGCGGCTGGTCGAAGCGAAAGCGGCCGAGGTCGAGGCGGCCAGCCAGGCCCAAGCCGCGTGACCGGAACACCCGCTTGACCGAAACGCCCGCTTGACGCCCGAACGGCTGCTGATCGTCTACAATGCCGAGGCCGGGATTGCCGCTGGCATTAAGGACAGCATCCACAAGCTGCTCAGCCCGGATACGTATCCCTGCAGTCTGTGCGCGCTGACCCATGGCACGCTCCGGATGGACCCAGCTTGGAAAGCCTTTCTGGCGCGCATTCTGATCGACGTGCGCGTGTACCACCGACCCGACTTCCGCGACCGATACCCCGACCTGGCGATTGCCCTGCCGGCCATCCTGCTGGAACGGGGGAGAGCGGCCGAACTGCTCATCGGAAATGAGGAACTGGCGGGGATTGGCAGCCTCGACGCTCTGATCCCGCGGATCGAGGCGGCGCTCGGGAACCAAGCGGCGGCACCGTCGGTTCGGCCGCGGAACAACAGCGAAAGGTCTCCTCGATGAAGCTTCTGACTCATGGCGTCGCCGCCGCCAGCCTCATCCTGCTCGCCGCGTGCGGCGGCGGTGCTGACGACAAGGCAGCCGAGAACATCACCGAAATGACCGAGAACAAGGCCGACGCGCTGGAGGCGCAGGCCGACAATGTCGGTGGCGCGGCGGAAGATCAGCTGGAAGACAAGGCCGATCAGGTCCGCGAAGCCGGCGAAGACGCCGCCGAAAAGGCGGACGACAACGACGATCCGCGCGTGGAGAACCAGGTCTCCAATCAGATCAACGGGATGTAGTTGGCTTCGTCGCGACGGGACCGGTGACCTTGGCGTTGCCGTCCCGCGCGATCGTGATCATCCAGCCGCGCTTGTCCTCGCAGCGCACGGTCCAGGCAGCAGCTCCGTCCACTTGGCCGGCGTCCTGCTCCGCGAGCACTTGCTGACACGCCTGCTTCGCATCGCGGATCGCCCGCAGGAATGTCGCCTTGCGCACCTCTGGAGTCATCTTGCGGACCTCCGCGACATAGTCGGTGCCCCCAGTTGCCGGCGGAGCGGCGGCGCCGCTGTCGTTTCCCTGTTCGGTTGATGGCGTGCAGGCAACCAGCGCCGCGGCCGCTATCAACAATCCAATCCGCATCATCATTCTTCTCCGTTTCGGCTGGGGCAGGATCGATTTGCTATGACACGTCTAGGCGCAAGGGAAGGTCAGGGCCCCGGCTCGGACGGCTCCGCACAACCACGCCTCCGTTCGCCAGAGACGATCAGGTCCACACTCATCGAATAGACTTTGTCCGACATTCCGTCCGAGCAACCTGGCGCTGGCCGGAGCCGGATCTCGAACGGCCTTCCCTCCAGCGCACCCGACCAGACCGGTCCATCGGGAGCTTCGGAGAGGCGCGTCCAGATACGTGTGCCTTTAGGGCTCTCGGGATGCGAATAGGTGACGCAGCGGCCCTCGATGCGCGCGCTCCAGAATGGCTCGGTGCCGACCGCACGCAGCGGAGCGGGATCGAGGCGTTCGGTGCCCTGCGCCAGGCAAGGATGGACCGGGGTGGTCGCGTCGCGCGCGACTTCGGTTTTTCGCGCCTTCTCGGGGCCACCAGCATCGCCGCAGCCGGCAGTCAGCATAAGGCTAGGGAGGATCAGCCGTTCAATCATGGCTCTCGAACGCAGCGATGATGGGGCAGGGTCCGCGCTCGCTTGCAGCGCAGGCGGTGGCAAGCCGCGTCAGCGCGGCGCGGGCGCGCTCCAGTTCGGCAATCCTGGCGTCGAGGGCGTGAAGCCGGTCTTTTGCCAAGCGACGGGCCCGGGCGCGGTCTTCCGAGGCATCCAACGCCAGCAGCTCGCCAATCTCCTCTAGTGTGAAACCCGCCGCCTGGGCCGAGCGAATAAAGCGCAAGCGTCGCAGATCCTCTTCGCCGTAACGGCGCACGCCGCCGCCCAAGCCGGTGCCGCCGCTCCGCGGGGGCTCAGGAAGCAACCCGCGCCGCTGATAATAGCGAACCGTTTCGACCCCGACTCCGCCAGCCTTTGCCAGTGCTCCGATCGTCCCCGATTTCATCGCTTGACTCCGTACCATGGTACAGAGGCTATATGGGTCAGGCCCGATCCCCGGGCAAGAAGGAGACACGACATGACCGAAGCCACCACCAGCGTCTGCCGTTGCAATCCCTGCACCTGCAAGAACTGCAATTGCTGAGAGGATCGGCCGCGCCTGGATCAGGCGCGGCCGATCACCCGCTCACGGTGCGCAAGGAGAGGGAACGAAGCGAAGAGAAGTTGCGCGGTAAGCCCGACCAATCCTGAAGGGGCCACGAAAGCCGCCTGCTGTTCCACCCAACTGCGGCCGAAGCCATACAGGCCTAACAACGTCTCGGCGCCAATCAGCAGCACGAAGGCGAGCGCACCCATCGCCAAACGATGGCTGGTTGCGACCCGCACACTGAAACGGCGCAGCAGCGCCACGCATGCGAACCAGGAAACGGCGAGCATGATCGGCGTCTCGATCAGCGCGGCCGTCACCGGACCGAGACGCGGCACCAGCCACGATACACGCCCGATCCCAAGCACGAAGCCAAGCGCGAACATCAGCGCGAAATAGAGGGCGCCGGCTTGGATAGCGCGCTTCACAGCCGGTCTCCGCGCACCAAAGGGCGTCCGCGGATCAGCATCGGCAGAGGCGCACCCCGATCAGCGACATCGAAACGACGAGCTGCAGCACCTGGATCATGACACCGCGTTATCCGCGCCCGACGCCCGCTTCGATCCGTATTCCTCCTGATTCAGCTCGTGTCGCGCTCCTGCCATTGTTGATTCGGGAACAAGGAGGCCGAGATGAAGAATGTCCTGATGTTGGCGCATGACGATGGCGGCCAGGAGGCGCGGCTGCAGGCAGCGCTGGATCTCACCCGTGCGCTTGGCGGACATCTTCATTGCATCGACACCGTGGAGGTGCCGGTGCTGATCGACGATTTCGGCGGCGGCGCAACGGCGATCCTGCTGCATGACGAACGGCAGCGCGAAGCGGAGAACCGGAGCACGCTCGAGCGCCGGCTCGCCCGCGAGGATGTTTCGTGGAGCTGCACCGATGCGGTCGGCGACTTCGCCCGGTGCCTCGAGGAAGCGGCCCGTACCGCGGACCTGGTTGTGCTCAACCGGCAGCTCGACCGCGCCGGCCCTGACATGCGGCATATCGCGACCGAGGTGCTGACCCACAGCCGGGCACTGGTGGTCGCCGTCGACGACGATCTCCGTGGCTTTGACGTGGCGGGCAGGGCGATGGTCGCGTGGGATGGCTCTGAAACTGCGATGGCGGCGGTCAAACGCGCCATCCCGCTGCTAGGGCTGGCTAGCGGAGTGCGGGTATTCCAGGCGGGGCCGCTCTCCGACGGCGCGGTCACATCCGAAGAAGTCGCCGCCTATCTGTCGCGACACGGCATCAAGGCGGAAGTGGAGATCGCGCCGAAGCCCGACAGCATTGCCGTGGCAGTTCGGATGGCCGCCGAGCGCTGCAGCGCCGCCTATCTTGTAATGGGCGCTTTCAAGCATGGGCTGCTCAAGGAAGCGCTGTTGGGCGGCGTAGCACGCGCCATGCTCAGCGCGTGCAACTTGCCGCTGGTGATGGGACATTGAGGATGCGGCCCGGATGATCCGGGCCGCATCTTACACGTCCAGATTGGCAACGCTGAGTGCGTTTTCTTGGATGAACTCGCGGCGCGGTTCGACAACGTCGCCCATCAGACGAGTGAAGATTTCGTCCGCAATGTCGGCCTGCGCGACCTCTACCCTCAGCAGCGAGCGTACGTCCGGGTCCAGCGTCGTTTCCCACAGCTGCTCGGCGTTCATCTCGCCCAGACCCTTGTAGCGCTGCACCGACAAGCCCTTGCGACCGGCAGCGAAGATGGCATCCAGCAGTTCGGACGGGCGGTTGACCGGCGCACCCTTCGGGTCGACCGGCGCTTCCTCGCCATCTTCGGCCGCGGCGACTTTCACCGAGACGAGACGCGAGGGCGTCGCATAGCTGTCGGCCTGCTCGGCCGAGAGTCCGTGCAGCTTTCGTGCTTCCGCCGAGCCGAGGAACGCCGCTTCGACGATGTGATGATCGGTGACGCCGCGCCACAGCCGCTCGAGATGATAGCCCCCCTCGGCCGCCACCCCGCCGGTCCAGCGCGCTTCGAGGTCGCTGGCGTCGAGCCAGGCCGAGACCTTCGTGATGGCGCCCGCCCTGGCTTCGGGGCTCATGTCAGGCGCCAGCGCCCCGCCGATCGCCAGCGCCTCGATGATCGTCGGATCGTAACGGCGCGGCACATAGGCCATCAGCGCGCGCATGCGGCGCGCATGATCGACGACCTGGCGTAGATCGTCGCCGAAGCGCACGCCTTCCGTAGTCTCGAGCCGCATCGCCTCGACGCCCGCGCCGATCAGATAATCGTCCATCGCTGCCTGATCCTTCAGGTAGGTCTCGGACCTGCCGCGCGCGACTTTGTAGAGCGGCGGCTGCGCGATGTAGAGGTGCCCACCGGTGATGATCTCCGGCATCTGGCGGTAGAAGAAGGTCAGCAGCAAAGTGCGGATATGGGCGCCGTCCACGTCGGCGTCGGTCATGATGATGATCTTGTGGTAGCGGAGCTTTTCCAGGTTGAACTCTTCGCGGCCGATGCTGGTGCCGAGCGCCTGAATCAGCGTACCGATCTCCTTCGACGACAGCATCCGGTCGAAGCGCGCGCGCTCGACGTTCAGGATCTTGCCCTTCAGCGGCAGGATCGCCTGGATATTGCGGTCGCGGCCTTGCTTGGCCGAGCCACCGGCGGAGTCGCCCTCGACGAGGAACAGTTCGCACTTCGCCGGATCCCGCTCCTGGCAGTCGGCAAGCTTGCCGGGCAGCGAGGCGATGTCCATCACACCTTTGCGCCGGGTAAGCTCGCGCGCTTTGCGGGCGGCTTCGCGGGCCGCGGCGGCGTCGATGATCTTCTGGACGATCGCGCGTGCGTTCTGGGGGTTCTCCTCCAGCCACTCGGCGAGCTTGTCGGACATCAGCTGTTCCATCGGCTGCCGCACTTCGGAGCTGACGAGCTTGTCCTTGGTCTGCGAGCTGAACTTGGGGTCCGGCAGCTTCACCGACACGATCGCGGTTAGCCCCTCGCGCATGTCGTCGCCGGTGAGCGTCACCTTCTCCTTCTTCAGCAGGCCCGACCGCTCGGCATAACCGTTCAGCGTTCGGGTCAGCGCCGCGCGGAAAGCGGCCATATGGGTGCCGCCGTCGCGCTGCGGGATGTTGTTGGTGAACGCCAGGACGTTCTCGTAATATGAGTCATTCCACTCGAGCGCGATGTCGATGCCGATGGCGTCGCGCTGGCCGGAGATGGCGATCGGCTCGGGGAAAAGCGGGGTCTTGGCGCGATCGAGATACTTCACGAACGCCGCGATCCCGCCTTCGTAATACAGGTCGTGCTCGACGCGCTCTTCATGGCGCGCATCCGCCAGCCGCACCCGCACACCGGAGTTGAGGAACGCCAGTTCGCGATAACGGTGCTCGAGCTTGTCGAAGTCGAACTCGACGATCTTGAAGGTCTCGGGGCTCGGCAGGAACGTCACACGCGTGCCCTTTTTGCCTTCAGGCGCATCGCCGACGATCTTGAGCGGCGCCTCGGCATCGCCGTGACGGAAGCGCATCCAATGCTCCTGACCGTCGCGCCAGACGGTGAGCTCGAGCCACTCGCTGAGCGCATTCACCACCGAGACGCCCACGCCGTGCAGGCCGCCTGACACCTTGTAGGCATTGTCGTCGGACGTGTTCTCGAACTTACCACCGGCGTGCAGCTGGGTCATGATGACCTCGGCCGCCGACACGCCTTCCTCGGCGTGAATGCCCGTCGGAATGCCGCGGCCGTTGTCCTCGACTGAGACGGAGCCGTCGGGGTTCAGCTGGATCAGGACCAGGTCGCAATGACCGGCCAGCGCCTCATCGATCGCATTGTCCGAGACCTCGAACACCATGTGGTGCAGGCCGGAGCCGTCGTCGGTGTCGCCGATATACATGCCCGGGCGCTTGCGGACTGCATCCAGGCCCTTGAGCACCTTGATGGAATCGGCGCCGTATGTATTCGAATTGGGGGTAGTTGCCATGCCGAGCATATAGGGTCTCGGCGCTCGGAACGGAAGCAAAATGGCCGTTTAGAAGTCGCTCACACTGTGGGCGGCCTGCGCGCCTGCGTGGGCGACCCAGTGTTTTGCTGCCGATCCATGCTCGAACAGCTTGTGCGCGATCTCGCCGCCATTGAACGCTTTGTCGAAGACAAGAGTGAGCGACAGCGCGATACTCATCTGCAGAACTCGTCTCACGGATGAAGACTAGCCCGGCAGCGTTAAACTGACGTTAGCGGCAGAAAGGGAGCCGCCGGCCAATGTGGGCGGCGGCTCCCCAACTGCGCGGCCGTTAGGCCAGCGTCGTCTTCATGCGGCGGCTGCGACGGGTCGCGGCGCCCAGCATGCCGAAACCGCCGAGCAGCATCGCCCAGGTTGCCGGTTCCGGAATGGCGTCCGGGTTGTTGCCGAGCGCCGGGACCGTGACCGAACCCAGCGTATAGACCGGGGTGTTCGAACCGCCCGGGAAACCGTCCGGATTGTTCTTCGTGGTGAGCGTGAAGAACGCATCCCGCGCCCGACCGCCAAAGGTCGAGCGGGCGCCGAGGCCGTTGAAGTCCAGCGGCGTGAACGGTCCACCGGTGTTGCGCATGTTCGGACCCGTATAGGTAAAGACCAGGTTCACCAGCGTGGGATCGTCGGTGAAGCCCGGCGTCACCAGCGCCGTCGGGCTGGTGAACTCAACGGATGCGGCGACTGTCGCGCTTGGCGTAAAGATCGAGTTGGCAATGTAACCTGCGAAATCGAAGATCACGAGGCGGTCGCCCGTCCGCAGACCTTCATCGCCACCAAGTGTGCCCTGATAGTTGAAGGTGAAGTCGTTGGCGCCATTCGTGGTGACGCTTTCCAGCGTGATCACCGCTGCATTTGCGGAACTTGCCAGCCCGATCGCCGCAGCCGCGGTCAATACCCACTTTTTCATACTCTACACTCCCTGCACGGGACGCTTCCCGCAGTTTCGACCCGAGCCTCCACCGGTTTGCACGGGGATTACTCAAGCGTCACAACCCGCACCTGAGTGTCCGGTTCAATGTCCGGTGAATTTTTATTTAACCACGTGTGAGCAGCGTATCATCGGGCGTCAGGAGCGTTCGGACGACGGGGCTCGGCGGCGGGCAAGGAAGAAGAGGATGAGCCCCGAAGCCACGAGAGCAAGTAAGGTCAGCCAGGATCGCGCACTCGACTGAGCCGCCGCCCATGCGCAGACTGCGATCCCAGCCCCGGCGAGGGTCAGCACGAGCGGCCTGAGCCCCTCCAGCCGCGGCAGCGCAGCGATTGCAAGGGCGTAGACGAACATGCGCGCCAAAGTGGAGACGATCGCCAGCCAGACGAAGCTGCCGCTCAGCGCCAGCGTCGCGATCAGCGCGCCCATGAACAGGATCGAGTTAGCCGGCGTCGCATGGCTCCCCACCCGCGCGAACCAGGCTGGCGCAAGGCCGTCCCGCCCGAGTGCATAGGTGACCCGCGTCGCACTCGTCATGCCGCCGCTGATGTTGCCGGCGAGCGAGAAGACCACTGCCGCTGTCAGAACCAGCGCGCCGGCCGGGCCGAGGAGCCGGTCGGCGAGCGCCACCAGTGGCGCGTCGCCGCCTTCGCCCGGGCCCATCCACGCGGCGTAAGCGAGCTGGACCAGCGTGTAGAGGCATGCTGTGGCGACCACTGTGGCGATCAGCGCTCGCGGGATGGTTCGGCGGGCATCGCGGGTTTCCCCGGCCGCCACGACGCTGTTTTCGAAGCCGACAAAGGCATAGAGGATCAGCAAGGCAGCAGCCTCGAGCTCCGAGAAGGGCGGCGGAGCGGCCGACACCTCGGGCAGCTGGGTGGCAAGGGCATAGATTGCGAGCAGCAGCAGAGGCGCGGCCTTCAGCAAGGTCAACGCGTCCAAAAGACGGATCGCCCGTCTCACCCCCATGATGTTGATCCAGGTGGTAAGCGCCAGCATCGCCAGGATTGCGGCTGCGCGGCCGACGCCGCTTGCCGCTGCGGGCCAGAAGGTCGCGAGATAGGTGGCGAACACCGTTGCATTGGCGGCAAGCGCCGCGACGCGGGCGACATAATAAAGCCAGCCCGCCTGAAACGAAGCGAAGCGCCCGAACGGTGCCGCATAGGCGACTGGTCCGCCCGACAGCGCGTGATGCGCGGTCACCCGCGCAAACGGCACCGCGATCACCAGGAAGAGCACCCCGAACAGCGGAAAGAGCAGCGGACTGAATGCGCCGAACCGGTCGTGAAGCGTCCCCGGCAGCACGAAGATGCCGGCCCCGACCAGCCCGTTGAAAGACAGGAAAGCCGAGCCGAGAAAGCCGATGTCCCGCTTCAGCGGCTCCTCTGCCGGCGCGCCGTTCAAAGCAGGAAGCTGCCTTCGATAACCGTGACACAGCGGCCACCCAGCACGGCGCGGTCGCCTTCCAGCGTGCAGTCGACCCGCCCGCCGCGCGCACTGGCTTGAAAAGCCGTGAAACTTGGCTGTCCCAGTTGCTCCGCCCAAAAATGCGCAAGCGCTGCATGCGCCGAGCCGGTCACCGGATCCTCGTCGATCCCGAAGCTCGGCACGAAGACGCGGCTGACCACATCCGTATTGCTGCCTCGCGCAGTCGGCACCGCCATAACATGATGCCGCCCGAGTGCGCGGAAGTCCGGCTCCAGCGCCCGCACAGCCGCCTCGTCCTCCAGCAGCACGATCACCGTCTCCTCGGCCGCTTCGGTGTTCGATGCCCAGGTCGGCGCGTCGGCAACGCCCAAGGCCTCCGCGATCTCCGGACGGGGCGCCGCGAACATCCGCGTCGCCGGCAAATCCAGCGCATAGCTGCCTTCGCCGGCCCGCCGCACTTCCAGCACACCCGCCTTGCGCGTGCGGAAGCGGATTCGCTCGCGCCCCTCGATCAGATGGTGGCCGGATGCGAGCGTCGCGTGACCGCACAACGCGACTTCCATGCCCGGCGTGAACCAGCGCAGCTCGTAATCGGCATCCCCCTGCGCTGGCACGGTGAAGGCGGTTTCGGACAGGTTGTTCTCGATCGCGATTGCTTGCAGCACTTCGTCCGGCAGCCACTCGGTAAGCGGCATCACGGCCGCCGGATTTCCTCCGAACGGCCGATCCGCAAAGGCGTCGATCTGGACGAATGGCAGCTTCATGTTTCGGGCGTCTCCCTCAGATACTCGTCATGCCGGCCGGCGCGGTCGATCCGGCCTTCGGGGTCGAGATGGATGAGCACTTCCGCGCCGGGAAAGGCGGCGTGCAGCGCATCCTCGGCTGCTTCGACGATCTCATGTGCTTCGGCAATTGTCATGTTCGGATCGACCCAGGCGTGGAATTGCGCGAAGTCATGGGCACCGCTGGTCCGTGTGCGTAGGTCGTGAATACCACGGAAGCCGCGCTGTCGATTCGCAAGCTGGACGAAACGCTGTCGCTTTTCCTCCGGCCATTCGCGATCCATCAGCTGGTCGATAGCGTGGCTCGACGCCTTCCACGCCCCTCGGGCCAGCCAGAGCGCGATTCCGATTCCGAGCACCGGATCGGCGCCGCGCAAGCCGCCCCAGCTCTCCAGCGCCAGCGCCACGATCACGCTGCCGTTCAGCAGCAGGTCGGACTGGTAATGGACATTGTCCGCGGTGATCGCGACCGACCCGGTGCGCGCGATGACCCGCCGTTGGTAGGTCAGCAGAAGAAAAGTGGCGGCGATAGCCAGTACCGACACGCCAATCCCCAACTCAGTGTCGGAGGTCGCCCCGCCGGTGCGCAGCCGTTCGATTGCACGCCAGAGAATGCCAGTTGCCGACACGGCGATCAGCGCCACCTGCGCGAGCGCGACCAGCGCTTCCGCCTTGCCATGGCCGAAACGGTGATCCTGGTCGGCCGGCATGGCCGCCAGCCGCACCCCGTAGAGGGTCAGCAGCGACGCCATGACGTCGAAGCCGGTATCCGCCAGCGATCCCAACATCGCCACCGATCCGGTTGACCAGGCAGCATAGGCTTTCAGCCCTAACAGGAAGAGCGCCATCGACACGCTGGCGATCGCGGCGCGCGCGGCCAGCCGGCCATGGAGCTGCAACCGGTCTTCGGTCACGGATAAAGCATGCCTTCGCGCCAACTCTCGCCATCGCGCACGAACAGTCGCCGCTCATGCAACCGGTGTTCGCGGTCCTGCCAGAACTCGATATGCTCGGGGGCGACGCGATAGCCACCCCAATGGGGCGGCCGGGGGACGGGCTGTCTGTCGAAGCGGCGCGTGACCTCCTCGAAGCGTCGCTCGAACGTCTCGCGCGCATCGAGTGGCTGCGATTGATCCGATGCCCAGGCGCCGAGTTGAGAATCGCGCCCGCGCGACGCGAAATAAGCGTCCGCTTCTTCGTCCGAGACTTGGGCGACGGGTCCCTCGATCCGGATCTGCCGGCGCAGCAACTTCCAGTGGAACAGCAAAGCAGCGCTGGGATTGGCTGCGAGATCGACCGCCTTGCGACTTTCCTGATTGGTGTAGAACACGAAGCCCTCAGGGTCGAAACCCTTCAACAGCACCATCCGCGCGGACGGCCGCCCCTGCGCATCAGCCGTCGCCAGCGCCATCGCGTTCGAATCGTTGATCTCGGTCGCTCTTGCTTCGTCATACCAAGCGCGGAACAGGTCGAATGGGTCGGTCATGGCTGCGCTTTAAGGCGCTCGCCCGTCCAAGGGAACGACTCTCGTGCTGGGGATTTGAATCGGCCTCGCAACGAAGGTGAACCATGGCCGCACGCGCCTATTGGCAGGGACAGATCCGTCTCGCGCTCGTCTCCATCCCGGTCGAAATCTATTCCGCGACAAAAAGCGGCGCGCAGATTTCGTTCAATCAGATCCACGAACCCTCGGGCAAACGGATCAAGTACGAGAAGGTCGCGCCCGGCATCGGCCCGGTCGACCCGGAAGAGATCAAGCGCGGCTTCGAATATGAAAAGGGCAATTACGTCCTTCTCGAAGACAGCGAGATCGATTCAGTGAAGCTGGAATCGAAGAAGACGCTGGAGCTGACTCAGTTCGTCGACTTGAACGAAATCGACGTCCTGTACTTCGAGAAGCCATATTACGTCGTGCCCGCCGACGACCTTGCGGAAGAAGCATTTATCGTGTTGCGCGAGGCGTTAAAGCGCACGAAAAAAGTCGGTCTCGGCCAGCTCGCGTTGCGAGGCCGCGAGTATATCGTGAGCCTAAAGCCCTGTGGCCGCGGTCTCGTGCTGGAGACGCTTCGCTACTCCGATGAAGTGAACAAGGCGCAGGGCTATTTCCGCGAGATCGGCGACGCCCAGCCGGACGAGGAACTGCTCGACCTCGCCGAAACGCTGATCGCAAAGAAGACGGCCCCGTTCCAGCCCGATCAGTTCCACGACCGCTATATCGATGCGCTGAAGGAACTGGTGCAAAAGAAGCTGAAGGCCAAGGGTGGCAAGGTAAAAGCGGAGCCGGAGGACGAGGCTCCCAAGCGCGGCTCCAATGTGGTCGACTTGATGGCAGCGCTGAAGAAATCGCTCGAGCGCCCAGGCACGCCGCGCGAGGACGCTGAGGCGAAGAAGCCAACACGCAAGGCTCCGGTCAAAACGCCCGCTGCTAAGCCGCCACCCCGCCGCGCGCCCGCGAAAAAACGGGTTGCTGGCTGACCTCTCATGGCTGCCGAGACACGCAACCCTCTCGAGCGCTACAATGCGAAGCGGGATTTCACCAAGACCGCCGAGCCGGCCGGCACGGTCGCCCAGGCCGCCGGAAACAGCTTCATGGTCCAGAAGCATGACGCCACGCGATTGCATTGGGACCTGCGGCTGGAGGTCGACGGCGTGCTGAAAAGCTGGGCGGTGACGCGCGGCCCCAGCCTCGATCCCGACGATAAGCGCCTCGCGGTCCGCACTGAAGACCATCCGCTCTCTTATGCTACGTTCGAGGGCACCATCCCAAAAGGAGAATATGGCGGCGGCACCGTCATGCTCTGGGATCGCGGTACCTGGGAGCCGATCGAAGGCAAGAGCGCCAAGGACCTGGAGAAGGGCCATCTCCACTTCGTGCTGCATGGCGAGCGGATGAAGGGCGAATGGCTGCTGATCCGTCTCAAGCCGCGGCCGAAGGAGAAGAGCGAGAACTGGCTGCTCCGCAAGATCGGCGACGATTATGCCGGCGGCTCCGGCGATCTGGTCGATCGCTGCCTGACGAGCGTGTCTACCGGCCGCACGATGGAAGAAATCGCGGCGGGAATAGAGGCGAAAGCTCGGCCGTCACCCCGGCGAAGGCCGGGGCCCAGGAGTCGCGCAAAAGGAGATAAGAAGGAGGGTTTGGGCCCCGGCCTCCGCCGGGGTGAACGCCATGGGATCCCCGCCTTCCAGCCCCCCCAACTCGCCACCCTCGTCGACTCCGTCCCCACCGGCTCGGCCTGGCTGCACGAGGTCAAATATGACGGCTATCGCGTCCTCCTCGCGGTCGGTGGCGGCAAGGCGAAGGTCTTTACCCGATCCGGCCTCGACTGGACCGACAAGTTCCCCGAAGTCGCCGCCGCCGGCGCCGCGCTCGATCTCGGGTCCGCGCTGATTGACGGCGAAGTGGTCGCACTCGACCAGAACGGCAAACCGGGTTTTTCGGCGCTGCAGGACGCACTGAAGCGTGGCGGTAAAGGCCTGGTCATGTTCGCTTTCGACCTGATCTCTCTGGACGGTGAGGACCTCACCCGCCTGCCCAATCTCGAGCGCAAGGAGCTGCTCCGCCCGATCATCCCGCAGGACGGACCGATCGCTTTTGCAGAGCATGTGATCGGCGCCGGTGAGCAATTGTTCCAGACCATGTGCCGCGAAGCCTATGAAGGCATCGTCTCCAAACGCGCCGACGCTGCCTATCTGGGCAAGCGCTCGCAGAACTGGCTCAAGGTCAAATGCATCCAGCGCCAGGAGTTCGTCATCGTCGGCTGGACGCCAAGCGAGGCGCGCGGCCGCGGCTTCCGGTCGCTGATCGTCGCGGTGAACGAAGGCGGCACGCTGCGCTTTGCGGGGAAGGTCGGCACCGGCTTCGATGCCAAGCTGATCGAAGAAATCAGCGGCAAGCTGGCCAAGCTCGCGACCGACAAGCCGCCTGTCGAGGCTCCCCGGGCCGCCGTGCGTGGCGCGCGCTGGGTCAAGCCGGAACTGGTAGCGGAGGTCGCCTTCACCGAGTTCACCGCCGACAATGTGGTCCGGCACGGCAGCTTCATCGGGCTGCGCGAGGACAAAAAACCAAGCGAGGTGAAGTCGGAAAAGGCCACAAAGCCACCGGCCGCACCCGAGGTTGCTGTGAAGATCAGCAATCCGGAACGAGTCATCTACCCGGATTCCGGCATCACAAAGGGCCAGCTCGCCAATTATTACGCCGAGGTCTCCGGCATCATGATGCCGTGGCTCGCCAACCGCCCGATCAGCCTCGTGCGCTGCCCGCAGGGGCGCGCCAAGAAGTGCTTCTTCCAGAAGCACGACGCGGGCAGCTTCGGCGAGCATGTGCGGCATGTTCCGGTCAAGGAGAAGAACGGATCGACCGAGGACTATCTCTATGTCGATTCGGCGGAGGGCCTGCTCACCTGCGTGCAGATGGGCACGATCGAGTTCCATGGCTGGGGCAGTCTGGTCAGCGACTATGAAAAGCCTGACCGGATGGTGTTCGACCTCGATCCCGACGAGGAGCTCGGCTTCGATCAGGTCAAAACGGCGGCGTTCGACCTGAAGCGGCATCTTGGGGATCTGGGGCTGGTCACTTTCCCGATGCTGACCGGAGGCAAGGGCGTTCACGTCGTGGCGCCGCTGACCCCGAAGGCGGAATGGCCGGCCGTCAAGGACTTCACGCACCGCTTTGCGCTGGCACTCTCGGAAGCCGAGCCCGACCGCTTCCTCGCCACCATGTCCAAGGCCAAGCGCAAGGGCCGCATCTTCATCGACTATCTGCGCAATCAGCGCGGCGCGACCGCGATCCTGCCCTTCTCCGCCCGCGCAAGGCCCAATGCGCCGGTCGCAGCACCAGTCAGCTGGGAGGAACTAAAGGACCTCGACACCGCTGCCCGCTGGACGGTGCTAGATGGCGCAGAGTTATTGGAGCGCGCCAATGCGAAGGCGCTCCAGGGTTGGGGCATTGCCAACCAGGCGCTGCCGGACTTTTAAAAACCCACGTTCGTTCCGGGCGGAACCGGACTACCGCGCGATCCCGCTCGCTGCGAGCACGGCCAGCGTAACCAGTTCCGATGCCCGCGACCCCATTGTCGCGACCTGCACCGGCTTGGCCATCCCGACCAGCATCGGCCCAATCACCGAGTCCCCGCCGAGCTCGCGCAGCAGCTTGGCCGATAGATTGGCCGATTGGAGCCCCGGCATGACCAGCACGTTGGCCGGCCCCGACAGGCGGCTGAACGGATAGTTGGCCATCACCCGCGGGTTGAGCGCCACGTCCGGCGCCATTTCGCCCTCGAACTCGAAGCTGACGCCGCGTTGCTCCAGCAGCTTCACGGCGTCCCGAATATTCTCCAGGAACTCGCCCGGCGGATTGCCGAAAGTCGAATAGCTAAGGAAGGCGACGCGGGGTTCCTGCCCCATGCGCCGCGCCACCGCCGCGGTCTGCTCGGCGATATCGGCCAGTTCCGCCGCACTCGGGCGCTCGTTGACGGTCGTGTCGGCCATGAACACGGTATGCGCTTGGCCGACCAGCACATGGATGCCGAAGGGGGTGCGGCCTTCTTCAGGATCAAGCACGCGACGGATCTCGCGGAGCGACTGGGCATAGGTGCGGGTGACGCCGGTAATCATCGCGTCCACCTCGCCGAGTTCGAGCATGAGGGCGGCAAAGATGTTGCGGTCCTGGTTGACCATCCGCTCGCATTCGCGGTGCAGATAGCCGCGCCGCTGCAGCCGCTCGTAAAGCCGCTCCACCATCTTCGGTACCAAAGGCGAGTTGCGGCTGTTGTGCACCTCGATCCGGCTGGTATCATCGACGCCCAGCTCCTTCAGTCGATCATAGACATCGTCGCGGCCGACCAGCACCGGAATACCATAGCCGCCCTCCAACACCTGCAGCGCGGCGCGCAGCACCACTTCCTCTTCGCCTTCTGCGAACAGCACGCGCTTCGGATTCTCGCGCGCCGCTTCATAAGCGAGCGTCAGCACCGACGTGGTCGGGTTCAATCGCGCCTTGAGCGATTGGCGATAGGCCGGCAGGTCGAGGATCGGCTTGGTCGCGACGCCTGAGTCCATCGCAGCCTTGGCGACGGCCGCCGGCACAATCTCCATCAGCCGCGGATCGAATGGCGCCGGGATGATGTAATCGGCGCCAAAGCTGTGCGCGCGTCCCCCATAGGCTGCCGCCACTTCCTCCGGCACCTGTTGCCGGGCCAGTTCGGCGAGCGCCTGGGCCGCGGCGATCTTCATCTCGTCGTTGATCGCCGTCGCTCGCACGTCGAGCGCGCCGCGGAAGATGAAGGGAAAGCCGAGGACGTTGTTTACTTGGTTGGGATAGTCCGACCGCCCGGTCGCCACGATCGCGTCCGGCCGCGCCGCCTTCGCCTCCGGCGGCGTGATCTCCGGATCGGGGTTGGCCATGGCGAAGATGATCGGCCGTGCCGCCATCTTCATCACCATCTCGGGCTTGAGAGCCCCGGCCGCCGAGAGGCCCAGGAAGATGTCCGCGCCTTCCAGCGCCTCGTTCAAGGTGCGGTGCTGCGTGTTCGCGGCATGGGCGGACTTCCACTGGTCCATGCCTTCGGCGCGGCCCTGGTAGATCACGCCCTTGCGGTCGCACATGATGACATTGTCGTGGCGCACGCCCATCGCCTTGATCAGCTCGGTGCAGGCAATGGCGGCGGCGCCGGCCCCGTTCACCACCACCTTGACGTCACGCAGCTCGCGGCCGGTCAGGTAGCAGGCGTTGATCAGGCCGGCGGCGGTAATGATGGCGGTGCCATGCTGATCGTCGTGCATCACCGGGATCTTCATCCGCTCTTTCAGCGCCTGCTCGATGATGAAGCAGGCGGGCGCGGCGATGTCCTCCAAGTTGATGCCGCCGAAGCTCGGCTCCATCAGCGCGACGGCGTTGATGAACGCTTCGGGGTCCTCGGTGTCCAACTCGATGTCAATCGAGTCGACATCGGCAAACCGCTTGAACAGCACTGCCTTGCCTTCCATCACCGGCTTGGACGCCAGCGCGCCGAGGTTGCCGAGGCCGAGGATGGCGGTGCCGTTGGAGATCACCGCGACCAGATTACCCTTGGCGGTATAGTCATAGGCGCAGGCCGGATTCTCGGCGATCGCCCGCACCGGCACTGCCACGCCGGGCGAGTAAGCCAGCGACAAGTCGCGCTGCGTCGCCATCGGCTTGGACGCGATGATCTCGATCTTGCCTGGCCGCCCGGAGGAATGGAACAGCAGCGCCTCGCGCTCCGAGAATTGGACGTTCGCGTTCTCGCTCATCGGGGCCCCTCGATCTGTTCATCTTGACCCTAGAGGCGGAGCGCCGGGCTTTCCAGCCCGCCCGCACATGCTATCGCGGCCGAGTGACGCTTTACCCGCTCCTTCGTCCTTTCGTCTTCCATTTGGACGCCGAACGCGCCCACCGACTCACGATCGCCGCTCTGAAGATTGCGCCTGCTCTGGGCAGGCCTGAGGCCGATCCGGTACTGACGACTGAGCTCGCCGGCCTGACCTTTCCGAACCCTGTCGGTCTCGCCGCCGGGTTCGACAAGGATGCCGAAGTGCCAGGGGAGATGCTCGGCTTCGGCTTCGGCTTTGTCGAGGTCGGCACGCTGACGCCACTGCCGCAAACCGGCAATCCGCGCCCGCGCCTGTTCCGCCTCGCCGAGGATCAGGCTGTCATCAACCGGATGGGCTTCAACAATGGCGGCCAGGCGGCGGCGCTGGAAAGGCTAGAGCGGCTGACGCGCCGGGCCGGGCCAGTGGGAGTCAACATCGGCGCCAACAAGGATTCGGCCGACCGGATCGCCGATTACGCGGCGGGAGCGCGCATGATGGCGCAAGTCGCGGATTATCTGACCGTCAACATCAGCTCGCCGAACACGCCCGGCCTACGCGCGCTCCAGACCGGCGGGGCGCTCAAGGCACTTCTCGACGGCGTCATGTCGGCCCTGACGGTGCGCAAACCCGTCTTCCTCAAAGTCGCGCCGGACCTTGAGGCGGCTGAGATCGACGAAATCGCGCGCGTTTCCCTCGAGTCCGGCGTCAACGCACTGATCGTCGCCAACACTACAGTCTCCCGTCCGGAACTGCGTTCCCGCTACGCCGGCGAGACCGGCGGCCTATCCGGCGCGCCGCTCACCGAACTGGCGCTGCAGCGATTGCGAGACTTCCGCACCGCCACGGGCGGAGCCGTCCCGCTGATCGCGGCGGGCGGGATCGGCAGTGCGGATCAAGCCTATGAGCGGATTCGCGCGGGCGCTTCGCTCATCCAGCTCTACTCCGCGCTTGTCTATCAGGGCCCTGGCCTCGCCCGGACCGTTGCGCGGGGCCTGGCCGAACGGCTGAAGAGGGACGGCTTCACGAGCGTCACGCAAGCGGTCGGCGCTTGAGGTTCGGCGCAACGGCTCTAGTGTCACGCCGATGATCGCCCGCCTGCTCAAGTCGCTCTTGCCGCTGGCGCTGCTCGCCGGCTGCGCCACTTCGTCCCCTCGGCCGGAGATTGCCCGCGCGGTCAGCGGTGGTGCCGTCTCGGCCGCCGACCCGCGCGCCGCGGCGGCGGGTCAGGAGATGCTGCGCCAGGGCGGAAGCGCGGTCGATGCAGCAATCGCGATCGGCATCGCGCTGACCGTAGTCGAGCCGCAATCCTCAGGCATCGGCGGCGGGGGGTTCCTCGTCTTCCATGACGGCAAGTCGGGCCGGCTGCTGAGCTATGACGGCCGCGAAGTGGCGCCGGGCGCGGCGACCCCCGCTCTCTTCCTCGATCCGACCGGTAAGCCGCTCGCTTATGGCGAAGCGATCCCCGGCGGCAAGAGCGTGGGCGTGCCGGGCAATATCCGCATGTGGGCGATGGCGCACCGCGCTCATGGCAAGCTGCCTTGGGCCAAGCTGTTCGAGCCCGCGATCCGCCTGGCCCGCGACGGTTTCGAGATCACGCCGCGCATGGCCGAATTCCTCGACTCGCGCGGCCGCGGCGCCGGCTTCTCGCCCTGGGGCCGCAGCTTTTTCTTCGACGCAAGCGGCACGGCACGAAAGGCGGGCGAGACGCTGAAGAACCCGGACCTTGCCACCACACTGCAGGCGATAGCCTCGCGCGGCGCCGACTCTTTCTATGTCGGGCCTATGGCGCAGGCGCTCGTGCAAACGGTGCGTGGTGCCGCGAAGAATTCCTCGCAGATGACGGTGGGCGACCTCGCCGCCTATGAGGCGAAGCTGCGCCCGGTCATGTGCGGCACCTATCGCCGCCACCGCGTCTGCGGCATGGGCCCGCCGTCCGGCTTTGTCACGATGTTTGAGATGCTGAAGCAGCTGGAGCGGTTCGACCTGCGTGCGCTCGGCCGCGACGATCCCGAAGCCTGGCATCTGATCGCCGAATCCCAGCGGCTCGCTTATGCCGATCGCGATGCCTTCATGGCCGATCCGGATTTCGCACCCGTCCCCGCCGAGGGGCTGATGAGCGAAGCGTATCTGGCATCCCGCTCCGCCCTGATCAGCGCCACCGGCCGCATCGCCAAGGCAGTCGCGGGGAACCCGCCGGGCGCGCGGGCGGTGACGCCCGCCCTCTCCCCCGAGCCGGCGGGCACTTCGCACATGGTCGCTGTCGATGCCGTGGGGAACGTCGCGACGATGACCTCGACGATCGAAGGCCCATTCGGCTCCGGCCTGACGGTCGGCGGATTCTACCTCAACAACGAGCTGACCGATTTCAGCTTCGCGCCGGAGCGGGACGGCGCGCCGGTCGCCAACCGCGTCGAGGCGGGCAAACGCCCGCGCAGCGCCATGTCGCCGACCATCGTCTATGGACCCGAAGGCCACGTCCGCCTTGCCCTCGGCGCGGCTGGTGGCGCGACAATCATCGCCCAGGTGGCGAAGACGATCATCGCCGTGATCGACTGGGATCTGCCCGTAGAGGACGCGATAGTCTCGCCTCAGCTGGTCGCGTCGGGGGACAATGTCGCCGTCGAACAGGGCACCGCGCTTGAAGCGATCATTCCCGCGCTCCGCGCGAAGGGGCACAATGTCACCGCCCGCGCGCTGCCGCTGAAAGGCAATGCGGTCGAATGGCGGAACGGCCAGTGGATCGGCGGCGCGGACCGGCGCAGCGAAGGCGCCGCATTGAAGGAATAAGCCGTAAGAGCGGCAAAAGGGGAGAGGCCATGCGCCAGTTCGAGCAATACCCGAACCTGGTCACGATGTTCTTCAGGCGCGCGCGAGAGGAAGGCGACAAGCCCTTTCTGTGGCGCAAGCAGGACGGAAGCTGGCAGTCGATCAGCTGGTCCGAGGCTGCGCGCCGCGTCTCCGCGCTTTCCGCCGGGCTGAAGAGCCTCGGCCTCCAGCCCGGCGACCGCGTCATGCTGGTGTCGGAGAACCGCCCCGAATGGTGCATCGCCGATCTGGGCATCATGGGCGCGGGCTGCGTGACGGTGCCGACCTACACCACCAACACCGAACGCGATCACCTCCACATTTTGGAAAATAGCGGCGCGGCAGCGGTGATCGTCTCGACCGAGAAGCTGGCGAAGACGCTCCTCCCCGCCGTGCTCCGCTGCGACATCACGCGGCACGTGATCTCCATCGACGCGCTGAGGCCCCCGCAGGGCGGTGACGTCTCCTTCCATCGCTGGGACGATCTGCTCGCCATCCAAGCCACCGTCGCCGAAACCGAAGAGATGTCGGCCCGGATGCAGCGCAGCGACCTAGCCTGCATCATCTACACCAGCGGCACCGGCGGCGCCCCGCGCGGCGTACAGCAGCACCATGGCGCGATCCTCCTGAATGTCGAGGGCTGCGTCCAGATCATCGAAGAGGATTTCGGCTGGGGCGAGGAAGTGTTCCTGTCGTTCCTGCCGCTGTCGCACGCCTACGAACACTCGGGCGGCCAGTATCTGCCGATCGGGCTCGGCGGGCAGATCTATTATGCCGAAAGTATGGAGAAGCTCGCCGCGAACATCGAGGAAACGCGGCCGACCATCATGGTCGTGGTCCCGCGCCTGTTCGAAGTGCTGCGCCAGCGTATCGTCAAAAATATCGATAAGCAGGGCGGCCTCGCCGCCAAGCTGCTCGACCAGGCGCTCGTGTTGGGCGCCAAGGATCTGGAAGGCCGCAAGACCTGGCGCGACAAGCCGGTTGACCTCGCCCTTGATGCGCTGTTCCGCCCCAAGATCCGCAAGCGCTTTGGCGGGCGGCTAAAGGCGATGGTGTCCGGCGGCGCCCCGCTCAATCCGGAGATCGGCATCTTCTTCCATTCGCTCGGGCTGATGGTCCTGCAAGGCTATGGCCAGACCGAGTCGGGGCCGGTGATCAGCTGCAACCGGCCGAAAGTCGGCATCGGCATGCACACGGTCGGCCGCCCGCTGAAAAACGTCGAAGTAAAGATCGCTGAGGACGGCGAAATCCTCTGCCGCGGCGAGTTGGTGATGCACGGCTATTGGCAGAACGACGCGGAAAGCGCCCGCGTGCTGCAGAATGGCTGGCTGCACACCGGCGATATCGGTCACATCGACGACAAGGGCCGTATCGTCATCACCGACCGCAAGAAAGACCTGATCGTCAACGACAAGGGCGACAATGTGTCCCCGCAAAAGGTCGAGGGCATGCTCACGCTGCAGCCCGAAATCCTGCAGGCGATGATCTATGGCGACCGCAGGCCTTATCTGGTCGGGCTGATCGTGCCCGATCCCGAGTGGACCGCCGAATGGGCGATCGCGAACGACTATAAATGCGATTTCGCCGCGCTGGCCGACAACCCGATGTACAAGGCGGCGCTGATGGCGGCCGTGGATCGGGTCAACAAGGACCTGTCGGTGATCGAAAAGGTCCGCCGAATCATCGTCGCCAGCCAGCCCTTCGGCATCGAGAACGAGCAGATGACACCTTCCCTGAAAATCAGGCGGCACGTGCTGAAGCAGGTCTACGGGCCTAGGCTGGACGCGCTGTATAAAGGTTAGCGCGCGACTAAGCATCTTTGCAGGCGCATCGCTGATTTGCTAAGCCTCTCACCCCAAAACAGAAAATGGGGACAGATATGCGCGCTGCGCTTTGGACCACCGTTGCCGCTGTGGCGATCGCGAGCCCGGTTTACGCCGCCGATTTTTATTCGGTCACCGAGATTCAGGCGGGTGCGGCGGGCAGCGCGGTGTTCAGCGGGATCAACGCGGCGGGCCAGGTGGTCGGCTACAATCTGGTCGGTTCTGGCTACCAGCCGTTTATCTGGAGCCAGTCGAGCGGTGCACAGTTTCTGAATCCGCCCGCTGTCACCGGCAATGCGTTGAACGACGCCGGTCAGGTCACCGGCGCCTATTTCCCTTCCGGACTCGACCAGGCCTATGTAGCCGACGCTTCGGGCGAGTTCCGGGGCCTGGCTGACGAGAATGAATGGCCGATCAGCGTCGGCCGCGCGATCAGCAATGGCGGCATGGTCGCCGGAGACGGCTATACCGCGAACTTCGAGCAGCTCGGCTTCGTCTGGGACAGCGCGGACGGCATGCGTTCGATCGGTACCTTGGCAGGCGATACGGGCAGCGGCGCTTTCGGAATAAACGAGCTCGGTCAGGTGGCCGGCTATAGTGGCGGGCCCAACGGGCAGCGTGCCATCCTGTGGAGCGAAAGCACGGGGATGATCAACCTTGGCACGTTAGGTGGCGGGATAGGCACCACTCACAGCAATGCCTGGGCGATCAACGAACTGGGGCAGGTCGTTGGCACCAGCACGTCCGATTCGGGTTTTCGCGGGTTTTTCTGGACAGCGTCCGGGGGCATGCGGAATCTGGGCGTGTTGAGCGGCAGCAACTACAGCTCTGCCGTCGCACTCAACGACATCGGCGAAGTCGTGGGGTCAAGCGGTCTCGACAACAACGTCCGCGCGTTTGTCTGGGACGCCAATACGGGAATGCGTGACCTCAATACGATGGTAGAGGGGAGCTTCGATCTCAGCCGCGCGAACGCTATCAATACCAACGGCCAGATTCTGGCGATCAGTTCCAGCGCGTCGGGTTTTCGCGGCTATCTACTGACGCCGACAGCCGCTCCTCCGCCTCCTCCGCCTCCGCCTCCTCCTCCTCCCCCGCCACCGGCCGTGCCGGAGCCGACGACTTGGGCGATGTTGATTGCGGGCTTCGGTCTGATCGGCGCAGCTCTGCGCCGAAAGGACAAAGGTCTAGCGGCTCGCGCCGCCTAAGCGGTCAGCGCACGCGCCGGAACGGCACGAACTCGCCGAGCGCGCAGCTGCCCGGGGAATAGCCCTGTGAATAGTCGCGGACATGAGCGATCTCGCCGCTGCAGAGCAGGCCGGTCGGGTTGCGCGTCTCCAGCGCCAGATTGCTGTTGAGGCCCGGGCAACCGCCGGGCGGCTCGTTGCGATATACAATGCCGTTGCGCATCCGGTAGAGGATCGTGCGGCCGCCGACAAAATAGGTTGAGCGAATCTGGCGCAGCGGGATGCAGCTGACCGCCCGGCCCGGCTCCTTGCCGGCCAGCCAGGTGTCCATCAGCTTCAAGTCGCGCTCGGCAGGACGGTCGCCGCGCTGGGCGATGGCGGCGGTGCCGAGCAGTGCAGCGGCGCCGGCGATCAGGGAGATGCTCAGGCTGTTGCGCATCATTCAGCTCCTTCCTGTCCTTATCAACGCTCTCACCCCTTGAAAGTGTCTTTGGCAGCGCGCCTCTCGGCAAGCTGAACCGCGTCGCGTGCCCGCATGAACGGGTTGGTCGCCCTTTCAAGCGCGATGGTGGTCGGAACAGTCGCCTCACCCCGGGCGCGCGCCGCCTCGACATCGGCCATCCGGCTGATGATCTCGTCATTCTCGGGCTCGGCCGCGAGGGCATAGCGGCCGTTCGACAGGGTATATTCGTGCGCGCAGTAGACTTGCGTCTCGTCGGGCAGGGCGGCGAGCCGCTGCATGTTCGCGAACATCTGCTCGGCCGTGCCTTCGAACAGCCGCCCGCAGCCCATCGCGAACAGGGTGTCGCCGACGAACGCCGCCTGCTCGGTGGGGAAGTGAAAGGCGATGTGTCCCGCCGTATGCGCGGGCACGTCGATTACCTCCGCCTCGACCTTGCCCAGCCGCACGCGGTCACCTTCCTTCACCTGCCGGTCGAGCGTCGGGATACGCGCCGCCTCGGCCGCCGGCCCGGTGATGGTGCAGCCGGTCGCTTCCTTTATGGCAGCATTGCCGCCGGTATGGTCGGGGTGCCAGTGCGTGTTCCAGATCTGGGTGATGCGCCAGCCCCGTGCCTCTGCTGCCGCCAGCACCGGCGCCGCTTCCGCCGGATCGACCACCATCGTCTCGCCCGACGACGGTTCGTGCACAAGCCAGATGTAATTGTCGCGGAGCGCCGGAACGCGAACGATGTCGAGCATCACCAACTCCCCACATTCGGCATCGACGCCCAGGGCTCCGCCGGCTCCAGCCGGCCGTCCTGGAGCAGCTCGACGGAGATACCGTCCGGCGTGCGGACGAAGGCCATATGCCCGTCGCGGGGCGGACGGTTGACGGTCACGCCGGCGTCCATCAGGCGCTGGCAGGTCTCGTAGATGTTCGCGACCCGATAAGCCAAGTGGCCGAAGTTGCGCCCGCCGGTATAGGCCTGCGGGTCCCAATTGTGGGTCAGCTCCACTTCGGCGACGCCTTCCTGGCCCGGCGCGGCGAGGAAAATCAACGTGAACCTCCCCGCCTCATTATCGAAGCGGCGGACCTCCTGCAGCCCGATCAGTTCGAAGAAGCGGACCGTCGCTTCCGGATCGGTGACCCGGATCATCGCGTGGAGATATTTGGTCATTTAGCGGGCGGTGCCGCCGACCTACCGAGTCGGTCAAGCTCAGCCCGAGCCGCGTTGGCCGCTTCGCCGCCCGGCTGATTGCGCATAGCAGCTTCGAACGCCGAGCGCGCCGCTGCTGGAGAGTTGGCCGCAAGCGCGATCCGCCCCGCCTCCAGCGCTACGGCCGCATCGTCCGGCGATCGCCTCGCCGCCTCGGCGATATCAGCCTGGGCGCGGTCGAGCTGCTCCATCCGCCGTGCGAGCGACGCGGAGAGCAGCCAGGCGAGCGGGTCTTCCGGCACCGCTTTCAGCGCTTCGTCCAGATCGGCGCGCGCTGCCTGCACGTCCCCGGCCGCGACATTGGCGCGGGCACGGTCGAGCCGCACCTCGCCCTTTGCCGGCCCGCTTAGCAGTCGGGTCACAAGGGCGCGATCAAAGGCGGCAATCGCGCCGCGCGGATCCGCGCCCGCCAGCCGCGCATTGCCGGCCTGCACCCAGAGATTGGCCGCGGCGAGTTGCTCCTCGGCCTTGGCTTCGCCCGCTGCCTGTTCGAAGGCGTTGGCGGCCTCGGCCCAGCGCTCCTGCGCGACATAAGCGAGCCCCGCGCATTGCCGTGCTAGTGCGCCGCCGCCGCGCGCGGCCCAGCCCTGCGCCGACTCCGCCGCTTTGACGGGATCGGCGGCGATCTGCTCGGTGCAGCTCGGCTGGGCCGCTTGGGCAAGGAGGAAGAACAGCATGTGCTTACCTGGATAGGGACGCGACGGTCGCGATCAGCAAGTCGAGGTCCTGCGGCCGCGATAGCCGGTGGTCGCCGTCCTTGACCAGGATCGTCTGCACATCCGCTGAACGCAATTGCCCCGACAGGTGCGTCGAGTGATGCCAGGGCACGTCGGGATCGCACTGACCGTGGAGCAGTCGCACGGGGCAGTCGATCGCGATCTCCCGGTGCAGCATGCGCAGGCCCTCGCCCGACTGCCAGAAGGCGCGGGTGGTCAGCATCGGTGGGCCATAGTCCGACGGCCGCTCCAGCCGGCCTTCGGCGAGCAGCTTCATTTTCTCGTCCTGGCTGAAGCCCCAGTCGGTGAAGTCGGGCGCGGCGGCGATGCCGACCAATGCGGCGACACGATCCGGCCGCGCTTCCGCCACGAGAAGCCCGATCCAGCCGCCCATCGACGATCCGACCAGCAGCAGCGGCCCTTCGGCCACCCCATCGATCAGCGCCAAGGCATCGTCGCGCCAGCTGGCCAGCGTGCCGTCCTCGAATGCCCCCTCGCTGTCGCCGCACCCCGCATAATCGAAGCGCAGCATCGCGCGGCCCTCGCGCGCCGCCCAAGCGTCCAGCACCACCGCCTTGGTGCCGGCCATGTCCGACGCATAGCCGGGCAGGAAAACGAGCGTGGGGCCGGTGCCCGCACGCAATGAATAGGCCAGCGTCGTCCCGTCGGCTTTGCCGCGGAAATCGGTCATGGCGCGCGAAAGTTCACCAATGTTCGCACTGACCAAGGGCGCTTCAGATCACGTATTCGATCGAGCGCATCTCGATGTTCGCGTCGCGCTTGGCCGCGCGCTTGGCGACCATCTGGTCGTAGAGCTTCTTCACGGTGCCGCTGCCGGTGGTGATGAACAGGCCGGGCACGAGCGCATGAACGATGCAGGCCGCGCCGCCAACGATCATCTTCACGCCAAAGCCGCCGGCCGCCGCGAAATGCTCGGCATAGCTTTCACCGATTTCGGTCGGATGGTCCCGGAATAGCTTGCTGATCATCTTTGCCCGCCCGTCGAAGTTGAGGAAGTTGAGCTCATGCGCGTGGTTGCACCCGGCCTAAACCAGTCAGCCACCGCCTGCCGTGTCCGCTATCACAGGCCAGCAAAATAGGACAGGCTCTGCCGTCATAGCAGACGCTCCTGCTTCGTTTCCTCCTGCTTGGCGCGGCGAAGGGCGGTGCGGTCGATATTGGGGATGCGCGGCTTCTTGCCCTGGAACAGCTCGGCCAGAGTCAGGATTTGCAAGCGCGGAAAGCTTTCATCGACGCCGTCGCGCCACACGCCGACCGCGGCGGCGCGGCGCTCCATCTCGCGCGTGGGAAGCCCGTTAATGATCAGCACGCCCATGGGGGCGTTTTCGCGCTCGATCGTCGCCGCGAGCGTTTCCACCATCGTCACGCCGGGCTTCAGCCCGCCCTTGACCGAGACGATGGCGCGGTGGGTCTTAATCCTGCCCGATGGCTGATCGAGATCGTTGAAATAGATGATTCCGTCGACACCCCCGTCCGCGCCCTTCTTCTTCCCTCCAAAGGGCAGCGCATCGACCATCGACACCGCCCACCATTGAAACTGATATTTGTCGCGCAGGGCCAGGTCCTCGGCAGAGGCGAGGTCCTTGGGCGTGCCCTCGACCGTGAAGGCGATGCCGGGAAACGCATCGCGCAGCCGTTTCTCGATCAGGCTGATCCGAGGTGCGTGACGTCGATCCCGATCCACTGCCGCCCCAGCTTCTGCGCCGCATGCACTGCGGTGCCGCAGCCGCAGAACGGGTCCAGCACGACATCACCGGGGTTGGACGAGGCCCCGATGATGCGTTCGAGGAGCGCGAGTGGTTTCTGCGTGGGGTAGCCAAGCGCCTCCCTCGCTGCTGCGGTTAGTGGATTGATGTCTTCCCAAACATTTCCAACGGCCTGACCCTTGTTCTCATCCAAAAACCGCTTCAGCGCTGGTCGCTTGGTTTTGTCCTCAGGGCAGTAGACACGACCTTCTTCGTGTAGGCGGTCCAAGGTCTCTGGACTGTAGCGCCAGCCTCGACTGGGGGGCTGGTAGCCATTCCAGATGTGCCATCCATTCGGCTTGCCGGTGACCTTGTTGATTGCTGCCATTCCACCGCCTTCGGGCGCTGACATGTCAGACAACCGATAACGCCGGCCATCGGCTTCGGTGTGGCGGTAGAACTTCTCTTGGTATTCTGCCCCCAGTTCGCGACGGACGACGTTGAATTTTTGCCGCTTCAGACTTGGCGTAAAATAATATCGTGTCCGAGATCCAAGCGAATTTTTTAGTCGCGTCGCTGTGTGCGCTTTGGCGCTTCCAGATGTTCTCGCTCCGAAAATTAAGCGCCCCAAACACCCCATCCAACAGCAGCTTCAGGTAATGCGACGCGGTCGGGTCGCAGTGGAGATACAGGCTGCCGGTCGGCTTCAGCACGCGGTGCAGTTCCAGCAGGCGCACCGCCATCATCGCCAGATAGGCCATCATATCGTTGTCGCCGAGAAAGCCGCGCATCGCGTTCAGCAGGTCGAACGCCTTAGTGTTGCCGCTGCGCGCAACCTGGTCGAAGGCGTCTTCCGCCTTGTCGTTCCAGTGCCAGGTATCCTCGAACGCCTCGATCTGCGCATCCGACGCGGCGCCCGACTTGTCCTTGAACAGCAGCGAGTAATTGGCGTTCGAGTTGAACGGCGGGTCGAGGTAGATCAGGTCGACGCTTTCGCTCGCGATATGATCGCGCAGCACGTCGAGATTGTCGCCGTAGAACAGCTTGTTGGTCATCGCCCCTCCGCCTGAGATGAGAGGGTAGCGGGCACTCTCGGTTTCGTCACCCCGGACTTGATCCGGGGTCCCGCTTCTCCCCTTCTGGTTTGAGAAGAAGGAGCGGGATGCCGGATCAAGTCCGACATGACGAGAGGGCGGCGGCGATGCGCATCCGAAGGCAATGGTTGAGGCGCGTCCGTCCCCCCGCTACATGCCCGCCCCATGTCCGAGATGATCCGCATCACCCTTCCCGATGGCTCCGCACGCGAAGTGGCGCGGGGGACCAGCGCGGCCGACATCGCCGCGGCGATCGGGCCGGGCCTCGCGAAGGCGGCGCTGGCGGCGCGCATCGACGGCGAAGTGCGCGATCTCACCCGGCCAATCGAGCAGGATGCGCAGCTGGCGCTGATCACCGCGCGCGACGAGGCGGATGCGCTGGAGCTGGTTCGGCACGACTATGCCCATGTGCTGGCGGAAGCGGTGCAGAACCTGTTTCCCGGCACGCAGATCACCTTCGGGCCGGCGACGGACGACGGCTTTTATTACGACTTTGCGCCCAAGGACCGGCCCTTCACCGAAGAAGACCTGCCGTCGATCGAAGAAGAAATGCGGCGCATCATCGCCGCCGACGAGGCGCTGGTCCGCGAAGTCTGGGACCGCGCCCGCCTGATCGAGGCGTTTCGTGCGCAGGGCGAGAGCTTCAAGGCCGAATGGGCCGGCGAGCTGCCCGAGGGCGAGGAGATCACCGTCTATCGCTCCGGCGAGTGGTTCGACATGTGCCGGGGGCCGCACCTCCCCTCCACCGGCAAACTCGACCCGACGGCCTTCAAGCTGACGCGGGTGTCGGGCGCCTATTGGCGCGGCGACCAGAAGAACGCGATGTTGAGCCGCATCTACGGCACCGGCTGGCTGAACAAGAAGCAGCTGCAGGAGCATCTGACGCGGCTGGAGGAAGCAGCCAAGCGCGACCATCGCAAGCTGGGCGCCGAGATGGACCTGTTCCACCTCCAGGCCGAGGCCCACGGCTCCATCTTCTGGCACCCCAAGGGCTATCTGATCTGGCGGCAGCTCGAGGCCTATATGCGCCGCCGCCTCGACGCGGCGGGCTATGAGGAAGTGAAGACACCGCAGGTCATGGACGCGCGCCAATGGGAGCAGTCCGGCCATTGGGGCAAATATCGCGAGAACATGTTCGTCATCCCCGACGAGGTGCCGAACACGGAAGACGAAGGCCCAGTCGTGTCACAGGACGCCGACTGGATGGCGCTGAAGCCGATGAACTGTCCGGCGCACGTGCTGATCTTCCGCCAGGGCATCAAGAGCTATCGCGACTTGCCGTTGCGTATGGCGGAGTTCGGCTGCTGCCACCGCAACGAGCCGCACGGCGCCCTGCACGGGCTGATGCGGGTGCGGCAGTTTACGCAGGACGACGCGCACATCTTCTGCCGCGAGGATCAGCTGGTCGAGGAAGTGGCGCTGTTCTGCGACCTGCTAGATAAGGTCTACAAGGATCTGGGCTTCGACAAATATGCGATCAAGCTCGCGCTGCGGCCGGAGAAGCGCTTCGGCACGGACGCGATGTGGGACTGGTCCGAGCAGTCGCTACGCGACGCGGTCATCGCGACCGGCCGGGCCACGCCGGAGTTCGGCTGGGAGGAGTTGCCAGGCGAAGGTGCCTTCTACGCGCCGAAGCTCGAATTCCACCTGACCGACGCGATCGGCCGCACGTGGCAGGTCGGCACGATCCAGACCGACACCGTGCTGCCGGAGCGGCTTGATGCGTCCTATGTCGGCGCGGACGGCGAGCGGCACCGGCCGGTCATGCTGCACCGCGCCATCCTGGGCAGCTTCGAGCGGTTCATCGGCATCTTGATCGAGCATCATGCCGGCCGCTTTCCGCTGTGGCTGGCGCCGGTGCAGGCGGTAGTTGCGACGATCGTTTCTGACGCTGACGATTATGCGCAGGAGGTGGCGGCGGCGCTGGCCAAGGCCGGCATTCGTGCCGAAACCGATCTGCGTAACGAGAAGATAAACTACAAGGTGCGGGAGCACTCGCTAGCGAAAGTCCCGTATCTGCTCGTGCTGGGCAAGCGGGAAGCCGAGGAGCGCACCGTCGCGCTGCGGCCTTTGGGTGCCGAAGCAAGGCAGGAGGTGCTGCCGCTGGACCAGGTTATCGCCCGCCTGATCGGCGAAGCGGTCGCGCCCGACCTCAGAAGCTAATCCGCTCGCTTCGAGCGAAGTCGAGAAGCGTATCTCGACTTCGCTCGATACGAACGGACTTTGTCAGTGCGTCCCCGGCACCGGCGGGTCGATGTCGTGGATTTCCGGCTCGTGCACTTCGCTGAGGCCCCGGCCGACATGGCTGCGGCTGCGGCTATAGGCGAAGTAGACGACCAGCCCGATTACCGCCCACAGCACGAACAGCAGCTTGGATTTCTCGTCCAGGCTGAAGAACAGATAGATACAGCCGATGATCGCGATGGGTGCCGTGAAGTAGATCGCCGGCGTCCGGAAGGGGCGCTTGCGGCTTGGGTCGGTGCGGCGCAGCACCATCACCGCGATCGACACCGCGGCAAAGGCGAACAAGGTGCCTGAGTTCGAGATGTTCGCCAGCTGGCCGACCGGGAAGAAGGCCGCGAACAGCGCCACCGCGATACCAGTGATGATCGTGATCACGTGCGGCGTGTTGTAGCGCGGGTGAATCTTCGAGAAGGCGGCGGGGAGCAGGCCGTCGCGGCTCATCACGAAGAAGATGCGGGTCTGGCCGAACATCATCATCAGGATGACCGAAGGCAGCGCCAAGCCGGCGGCTAGGCCGAGCAGGTTGCCGATCTGCGGCCAGCCGATTTCACGCAGCGTCCAGGCGAGCGCTTCCTTCGAGCAGGTGACCGCCTGATCGCCGAGCGCCGCGCATTGTGCGGAGAGCTCGCGGCTGCCCGGCTCCAGCGCGGCCCCGGCGGCATCGACAACCGGCTGCGCGCCGACCGAACCGATCACGCCGGCCGAGACGAGCAGGTAGAAGATGGTGCAGATGCCGAGCGACCCGATCAGGCCGATCGGCATGTTGCGCTGCGGATTCTTGGTCTCTTCCGCCGCGGTCGAGACCGCGTCGAAGCCGACATAGGCGAAGAAGATGGACGCCGCCGCCGCCGATATGCCGCCGAAACCGAGCGGCGAGAAGGGCTCGAAATTCTCCATCTTCATGACCGGCACGGCCAGCACGATGAAGAGGGTGAGCGCGGCGACCTTGATCAGCACCAGGATCGAGTTGACCGTCGCGCTTTCCTTGGTGCCGATCACCAGCAGCCAGGTGACCAGGCCGGCGATCGCCATCGCAGGCAGGTTGATCATGCCACCGTCGAATGGCCCGAGCACGAGCGTGTCGGGTATGTCGATGGCAAAGGCGTTTTCGATCAGCCCGACGACATAGCCGGACCAGCCGACCGAGACCGCGCCGGCCGCGACCGCATATTCCAGGATCAGCGCCCAGCCGACCATCCAGGCCAGCAGCTCGCCCATTACCGCATAGCTATAGGTGTAGGCGGAGCCGGAGACGGGCACCATCGACGCCATCTCGGCGTAGCAGAGCGCTGCCACCGCGCAGACGAAGCCGGCGATGATGAAGGAGATCATCATGCCGGGCCCGGCCTTTTGCGCGGCCTCCGCGGTCAGAACGAAAATGCCGGTGCCGATCACTGCGCCGATGCCGAGCATGGTCAGCTGGAACGCGCCAAGCGTGCGGGTCAGCGACTTTTTCTCAGCGGTGGCAAGGATGGCGTCGAGGGACTTTACGCGCCCGAATATCATGCCTGTTTCGATCCTCTATCGAGCGCTGCGAGCGAGCGCCTATTGCGGCGGGAAACTAGAGGCAATTCACAAAGGCGCAACAGATTATCGTTGCGGCGGCGAAGCCAGGCTTCGCCGCCGCACATTCTTCAGGCCGCATTCTTCTTGAACTGGTCGGCTTCGGTGCTTTCGGACAGGGCGGTGGTGCTGGCGGTGCCGCCCGAGATCGCCGTCGCGACCAGGTCGAAATAGCCGGTGCCGACTTCGCGCTGGTGGCGCGTCGCGGTATAGCCGTCCTTCTCGCTGGCGAACTCGGCCTGTTGCAGTTCCGAATAGGCCGCCATGCCGCGGTCCTTGTAGCCGCGAGCCAGCTCGAACATGCCGTGGTTGAGCTGGTGGAAACCCGCCAGCGTCACGAACTGGAACTTGTAGCCCATCGCGCCGATCTCGCGCTGGAACCTGGCGATCGTGTCTTTGTTGAGCTTGGCTTCCCAGTTGAAGCTGGGCGAGCAGTTATAGGCCATCATCTTGCCCGGATGTGCTTTCTGCACCGCCTCGGCGAACCGTTTGGCATCCTCAAGGTTCGGGTAGCTTGTTTCCCACCACAAGAGATCGGCGTGCTCGGCAAAGGCGATGCCGCGCTTGATGCAATGGTCGACGCCGGTGCCGTCCTTCAGCCGGAAAAAGCCCTCGGGCGTGCGCTCGCCGGTGAGGAATTCATGATCGCGTTCATCGACGTCGGAGGTGATCAGCTTGGCGCTTTCGGCGTCGGTGCGGGCGCAGATGACGGTCGGGACGCCGCAGACGTCCGCCGCCAGACGCGCGGCATTGAGGTTGCGGATATGCGCCTGGGTCGGGATCAGCACCTTGCCGCCCAAGTGACCACACTTCTTTTCCGACGCGAGCTGGTCCTCGTAATGCACGCCCGCCGCGCCGGCCGCGATATAGGCCTTCATGATCTCGAAGCAGTTGAGCGGCCCGCCAAAGCCGGCTTCGGCATCGGCGACGATCGGTGCGAACCAGTCGCGCGTCGCGCCGCCTTCCGAATGCTCGATCTGGTCGGCGCGCTGCAGAGCGTTGTTGATCTTCTTGCACAGCTCCGGTCCGGCATTGGCGGGATAGAGCGACTGATCGGGATACATGGCGCCGGCGGTGTTGGCGTCGGCGGCGACCTGCCAGCCGGATAGATAGATGGCCTTCAGGCCGGCGCGGACCTGCTGCATCGCCTGGTTGCCGCTCATCGCGCCCAATGCGTGGACATAATCCTCGGTCTTCAGCAGCTCCCACAGCTTCAGCGCGCCGCGGCGGGCGAGCGTGTGCTCGACATGCACCGAGCCACGCAGTTTCTCGACATCGGCAGGGGTGTAGGTGCGGTTGATGCCGGCGAAGCGGCCCTCGGGTGCGGCGATCAGGTCGGAGAAGTCGGTCATGTGTATGCCCCTTTACAGAGTCAGCTGAGATGCTTCCCTAAATGCACGAAGTTCACATGAAATATATCAAGTTTGGGTGGCTCGCATGGTCGGGCTGTCGCTGCCCGCGTGAAGTGGAGTGTGAGATTGTAAACTCTTCACAGACTCTATCCCGCCGCCTATCGTGGAGACGACGAGCATATCAGAGCGCGAGAGGAATAGGACAGCGTGGCGAAGCTGATTGCGGGGCATCAGGTGCGGCGCTTGCGCCGGCAGGCGGGATTGAGCCAGGCGGCGATGGCCGAACAGCTCGGCATTTCGGCCAGCTATCTGAACCTGATCGAGCGCAACCAGCGCCCGCTGACCGCGCAGGTGCTGGTGCGGCTGACCGACCTCTACGATTTCGATACCCGCACCTTGAGCGCCGGTAGCCCAGGTGGCGGCGCCGATGCGATCCGCCGCCGCCTTGGCGATCCGATGTTTCAGGATTTGGAAATCGACCGCGCAGAACTGGAGGAATGGCTCGCGGGAGCCCCCGGCGGTGCCGAAGCTTTTGCCCGCGCATACGACCGGCTTGGCGGCAACCGCGGCGCGCTGGAAGATGCCGCCGATCCGCTAACGCTCGCCCGCCGCGAGATCGAGCGCTGGCGCAACCACTTCCCCGACCTGGATGCCGCTGCCGAAGCGCTCGCCGACGATTTACGCCTTTCCGCCGGCGACCTTTATTCCGCTATCGCCGACCGGCTGCGGGTCAAGCACAGCCTGACCTTGCGCATCCTTCCGGTCGAGGTGCTGCCGGACGCGCTCCGCCGCCTCGATTTGCACGCCCGCCAGCTGCAACTGTCCGAAATGCTCGACCCGGCCTCGCGCACCTTTCAGGCAGCCTATCAGCTCGGCGCGATCGAAGCGCGGCCGGAGATCGAGGCCTTAGTGAAAGGCGCCGCCTTTCCCGAACGCGCCGCCGAGCGCCTCTATCGCCGGCACCTGACCAGCTATTTCGCGGCGGCGCTGATGATGCCCTATGCCCGTTTCCTGCGCGCCTGCGAGGCGACCGGATACGATGTCGAGCTGCTGCAGCGCCGCTTCGGCGCCGGCTTTGAGCAAGTCGCTCACCGGCTGACCACGCTGCAGCGAGTCGGCGCGCGCGGCCTCCCCTTTTTCATGATCCGCATCGATCGGGCGGGGCAGGCGAGCAAGCGCTATGCCGGCGCCAGCGCCGCGCCGCTGGTCGAAGCGGACGGCCGCTGCCCCTTGTGGCGCCTGCACAATGCCTTCGACCGCCCAGGCCGGATCGAGCGCGACCTGGTCGAGCTGACCGACGGCACCCGCTGGTTCAGCTTCGCCCGCACCGTCCACCCGCAAGGCCGCCGCGCCGGCGATGTCGGCGCCGAGTTCGCCGTGGGTCTGGGGCTGGCGGCGGACCTGGCCGGAAGCCTTGCTCTCGCCCGCGGCATCGACCTGACTGGCGTCGCCACGCCAATCGGCCTCGGCTGCCGCGCCTGCACCCGCCCCCGCTGCCCGCAACGCAGCGCCCCGCCCGCCGGCCGAGCGTTGCTGTTCAACGAGCGCGAACGGGGATTAAGCGCATTCAGCTTCGTGGAGGATTAGGGTCCGCGAACGACCCATAGCGGACGTTGGGGTCAGAAACTAAGGCTGCTCCGAACCGCCCTTGAGGAAAGAAATGAGGAGCCCTTTCTCTTCAGCATATGCCATCAACCTATCGCTGAGGTGATCCGCATCTTCACAGAACTGCTTGTCCAGAGACTCAAGCCGGGATGACTGCCGAAACCGAGCTGACACCTCTGAGAGTTGGCTGAGCTGAGAGTTCATAAGTCGCAGGCGTTCTTCACGCTCAAGTGGCGGCACTGAGCTCCCAAAGACTATTTCAGCAGCTTGCCCCGCAATGGCTAGTGCGGACGACGCGCCAATCTCGTTCATCCCTTCAATAGCGAGATGATAGAAATCACCTGAACTATTCGAGAAAAACTGGTCAAGACCTCCGTTATATACCTCGCTCTCCAGAAGGCTCACCGCGAAGTATCTCTGCTCCTCGGTCGAGAGTTGCGCCAAGGTTCCGTCCGAGCTCCTCTCGACCAAAGATTTCCAAAGCTCTCGGGCGGGATCATACGCCTTAAGACGTTCGTAATAGGCGCGCGACGCCTCTATGTCATTTCGAATGCCTTGTTTGCACGCCATGCAAAGTCCGCCAGTGCTCTCAGCGGTGGCGGGTAGGATCATCGCTCCACAGTCAATGCACGGGATTTTTTCCATTCGGTCAGTCTGAAGTGCGACCGGCGCCGGGGCAAGCTAGTGTCCGCAATCCACCCTTTGCGGACAATCTGCTAACGGCAGCCAAGCGCCCTCAGCGGCCGGTCAGCGCGCCAACACGCCGCCCCGTGCATTCCTCGCCCGTCCGCTCATCCGCGCGTCGCGTTGGACCGCCATCAGCAGTCCGAACAGCAGCATGACCGTCAGCATCGCGGTGCCGCCATGGCTGATTAGCGGCAGCGGCACGCCCATGATCGGGGTCAGGGCGGTGGCGGTGGCGATATTCATGGCGACGTAGGAGAAAAGGGTAATGGTGAGGCCGGACGCAAGCAGCTTGCCGAAGCGTGTCGGGGATAGCTGCGCGACCCGCGCGCCCCAATGGAGCAGCCACATGAAGGCGAACAGGATCGCGAGTCCGCCGATCAGACCCCATTCCTCGAACAATGTCGCGAAGATCAGGTCGGTGTGATGCTCCGGCAGGTAATCGAGATGGCTCTGCGTGCCGTTGAGGAAGCCTTTCCCCCACAAGCCGCCTGACCCGATCGCGACCTTGGCCTGGATCGCGTGATAGCCAGTCCCCAACGGATCCGATTCCGGGTCCAGAAAGCCCAGCAGGCGCGTGCGCTGGTAATCCTTGAGCGCGAAGAGATAGGCGAGTGGCGCCAGCACCGCCATTGCCGCGCCGGCGGCCAGAAAAAGCCGCAGCGGCAGGCCAGCCAGGAACATGATCACCGCGCCGATCAGCACGACGACCAGTCCGGTATCGAGGTCCGGCTGGATCGCGATGAGGGCCGCGGGCACCAGCAGCATGACGGCGGCCGGCCAGATCGCCGTCCAGCTGCGGATCGCGACGGGCGGCAGCGTTTCGTAGAAGCGGGCCAGCGCGAGCACGACGGCGATCTTCATCAGTTCCGACGGCTGCAGCGTCATGAAGCCCAGATTGAGCCATCTCTGGCTGCCGCCGCCAAGCTGACCGATCACCTCGACCAGGATCAGCAGGAGCAGACAGCCGACATAGGCCGGTACGGTCAGCGAGCGGATAACACCGAGCGGAATCGCGCGGACGACCAGCGCCACGCCCGCAAAAAGCACGAACTGCCGCAAATGGGGGCCGGCCCAAGGCGTCATCGATCCGCCCGCCGCGGAGTAGAGGACGGCGGTTCCGAACAACGACAGGGTCGTCAGCAGGGCGAACAGGCCCCAGGGAAGCGAGGCGATCCCGGCGGGTATCGATCGAGACATCGCGAAGGCTCTTACCGCCGCGATCGCCTACTGTCTGCCCGGCTGCGGCCGTTTAGTCGTCCGGCGCGCGCGCTGTCGGCGGGAGCTGCAAGTCCGGCCAGCCATAAGCCTGGGCCACCGTGCGCTGGATTGCGGCTGCCAGCCGGCCGCCATTGTCGCCGTTGGTCATGATCACCAGACCTTGCCGGGATCCGTCCAGGAACGCTACGAACCGGCACTGAAATCCGGCATTGCTGCCGCCATGGGTGATGAAGCTTCGCCCAGCGGACTGACCGGCCCTGACCCCCAGGCCGTAATTGACCAGCACTGGCGTCATCATCGCCCGCGCGCTGTCGGGCCGCAGCAAGGCGCCGCGCTTGCCCCGCCAGCTATCCTGGAGTGCGATGAGGAAGCGAGCATAGTCTGACGGTGTCGTCCATAGGCCCGCCGCCGCAAGCTCTGGATAAAGATGGTGGCCGCCGTTGATCGGCCGTCCTTCTTCGTCATGACCGGCAGCGCGGTTCTTTCCAGACATGGACAAGGGCTGCTCGAAGCTGGAGCGCGACATTGCCGCCGGACGCAGCACGGAGCGGCTCATCAGCTTGTCGAACGGCTGGCCGGCTGCCTTGCTCATGAACAGCTGCGCGACGCTATAGCCGCCCCCTGAATACGCCATTTGCTTGCCGGGCGGTGCGAACTGCCGCACCGCTGCTGTGTTCGACGGCGGCTTACCCGACAAGCTTTCGACCAGCGTCGCGACGGGATCGCCGATGCGATAGCCGGGATAGCCGCCGACGGAGAGCCCGGCCGTGTGGCTTAGCAGCTGCCGAAGGGAAATGGCCTCGGCCACGCGCCATTCGGTGAGGCCTGGCCTGACATCGCCGTCGAGCTTGAAGAGTCCGGCATCGACGAGGCGCAGGGCGGCCGCCGCCGTCAGGGCCTTGCTGAGCGAAGCTGCCTGGAAGCGAGTCTGTGCATCCACGTCCGCCGTGAGGCCCGCCGTGCGGGTTCCATAAGCACGCGACCATTTGATGCGGCCGTCTTCGATGAAGGCGATGCTGACGGCGGGGACCTTCGCTTCCGCCATACGCTCGGCCAGGGTCGCAGACGTCTTCGCTACCTGCGGCCCGGGTAGCGGCATGACCTGCCGTTCCAGCATTTGCAGTGCATGGACATCGGCCGGCGCGAGCGACGCCGCATCGGCCTTGCCGGTTAAAAGGAGAAGCGAGGCGCAGGCGATAAGCGCGCGTACGTGCAAGATGAGGCCCTCCATGCTGCGCGCGCCGAAGTGCTGCCGCGACATTCCACGTGATCTGCACTTGTGCAGCCGGTCCTGCAATCAGCGACACCCGCTGCGGTCACTTGTCGCCGTTACGTAGATGGAACGGAGTCTCGTCCTGAGCGCTTCACCAACCAGGAGGACCAACATGGCTGATGTCGCTGCTCGCCTGACCACCCTGACCCGCCTCGGCTTCGCCGCGCGCGGGCTGCTCTATATCGTCATCGCGCTGCTGGTGCTGACCAGCGGCCAGGCCGAGGACCCGAGCGGGGCGCTGCAACGGCTGGGGCAAGGTGGCGGGCGGATCCTGCTGGGGCTGATGACGGCCGGCTTCATCGCCTACGGCATCTGGCGGCTCTCCGACGCGGCCTTCGATATCGAGCGGCACGGCAGCGACGGGTCGGGTTTGCGGGAGCGGCTGGGCGCGGCGGGCAGCGGCATCGTCCATCTGCTCCTGGCCTGGCAGGCGATCCGGCTGATGCAAGGGATCGGTGCGCAGTCCGGCGACGGTGCGCAGGAGAGCGCCCAATCCACGCTGCAGCTCCCCGGCGGCGGCATGTTGCTGACGCTGGCCGGCGCGGTGCTGATCGGTGTCGGGCTGTTCCAACTGGTCAAGGCGGCCAAGGCCAGCTTCCTCAAGCATCTGGAGCCCGAAGTGGCGCGCCAGCCCTGGGCGCGGTGGACAGGCCAGGCGGGCTATGCCGCCCGCGGTCTCGTCTTCCTGATCAGCGGATTCTTCCTCGTCCGCGCGGGGCTAGACGAGCAGGCGAGCGAGGCGGGCGGCATGGCCCAGGCGCTCTCCTGGCTCAGCAGCCCATGGGACGTGATCGTCGCCTTGGGCCTGCTCGCCTTCGGCCTGTTCAGCCTGATCGAGGCACGCTTCCGGGTGCTGCACGACGTGCCCGTCGGCGGCATCGGCGCGCGTGTGCGGTCGCATATGAGGTGATAGCGTCGAACTGGCTCGGGCCGCCTTGAACCAAGTGGCCTGGCCCTACTCCCCCAACGCGAAGTCGACCCGCACGCGCACTTCGCTGGTGTTGAGGCCGGGGCTGAACGGCACGCTCGCTTCCTGGGGCGGCGGCGGCGCGGCGCTTTGCGCCACCGCATCCGTCGCCATGCCGCGCGTCATCGGCGGGGCATAGCCCTCGCCGCCGTCATAGATGGCAAGCACGCGCTCGACCTTCAGCCCTGCCGCCCCGGCATAGGTCTCGGCGCGGGCGCGGGCGGCGCGATAGGCGGCGGCATAGGCGGACCGGTTGGCCGCCTCGCGGTCCGACACGCGCAGTTCGGGGCCGGACAGGACGTTGGCGCCCGCGTCCGTCACCGCTGCGATCGCCTCGCCGACCCTGTCCATCGCGCGCAGCCGCACCTCGACCATATTGTCGGCGCGGAAGCGGCCGCGATCGGCGCCATAGTCGATCCGCTGCAGGCTGACGTTGCGCGTCTGCACATCGTCGGGCTTGACGCCAAGCGTGGCGAGCGCTGCTGTCACCCGCGCCATCTTCTCGCGATTGGCGCGGCTGGCTTCCGCTGCCGAGCCACCGAGCGAGTTCACGCCCAGTTGCAGCCGCGCCTCGTCCGGCCGCGTGTCGGCGCGGCCGGAGGCGGTGACCGTCAGCAGCGTCTCGCCGCGATCCACTCCGCGAGGGTCGACGCGCTGCCCGCAGGCGGACAGGACGGTGAGAGCAGATAGCAGGGCGAGGTGGCGCATACGCAACTCCTTGGCAGATCAGGATACATTGTATCCTGCGAACCGCAAGCGCGCTATTCCGCTGCCCGCTCTCGCGGGCCGTCGAACTTCCCCACTTCATTGCCCCACGCGTCCCAGCCCGGCCGCTCGCTCCTTGCGAACAGCTCCAGTTTCGATGCGTTCGGATAAAGCCGGTCGATCGCGTCGCGCACCTGCTCCGGCTTTTGCGAATGAGCGCGCCTGGGGGCGAGGATCACGTTCGCTACGCCTTCGTCGCCGATCGGCATAGGCCGGCCCTTGGGGACGCGGCTGGCGGCAATCACATATTCGGCAGTCGGCTTGACGATCGAGGGACGCACGCCCTGCGCTCCGATCGGTCCGCCATCCTTGCGCGCCTTGACCCAGACAAAGGCAATGCCACGAAAATGCAGTTGCCATGCTGCCAAGCACGCCATCGCGACGTCGAGCCGCGGCGACGTCGCCCATAGGAACAGCACGCCATGGTCGGTCAACAGCTCCGGCACCGGCAGCGCCACGATCGCCTCGTCGGGCGCGGTCGTGTAGAATTTCGCGGCGGCGCCCCATTTGTTCTGCTGGCCGTAATAGGCCCAGGGCGGGTCCGCCAAAATCACGTCATAGCGCCGGTCCGGCAGGTCGCGCCACAGGGTCATGGACCGCTTCTACGCACGTCCCGGGCGAAGTCGAGAGGGCGCCAGCCTTGACTCAGGTTAAGACCCGGTTCCTTAAAGACGAGCCGCCGCGCCGCTCGCGTCCGGTGGATGGGCGCACGCGCATGAACAACTATGAAGAAGGGCTGGCCGACACCGACGCCCGGTCCAGATCCGAACTGCAGATCGACAATGTCCGGAACAGGGCGGCTTTTTCGTCGAGGCGGTGCGGCTGACGCGGATGCCCATGATCGTCACCGACGCGACCCTGCCGGGGAATCCGGTCATCTTTGCCAACGCGGCATTCGAGAAGCTGTCCGGCTATTCGCAGGAAGAGCTGACCGGCCAGGACCCCCATTTCATGAATGGCGAAGGCACCGATCCTGCCACCATCGCCAACTATGAAACTGCCATGGCGGCCGGCCGCGACGAGCATGTCGAGATCGTTCAGTACAAGAAGGACGGCACGGCTTTTCGGGCGATGCTGTTCGCCAGTCCGCTGGATGACGGACAGGGCAAGGTCCTCCACCACTTCATGTCCTATCTGGACATCACCCGCCGCTACGAAGCAGAGGAAGGGCTTCGATCGCTCGCCCAGCAACTCGAGGCGAAGGTGGAGGCGCGGACGAGAGAGCTGCAACTGGCGAATGCGGACCTGAGCCGGCTGTTGCAGGAAAAGGAAATGCTGCTCGCCGAGGTCAATCACCGCGCGAAGAACAGCCTGACCATCGCCTCGTCACTGCTCAGCCTGCAAGGACAGCGGCAGGCGGATCCGCATGTCCGCGGCCTATTCCAGGAAGCATGCGACCGCATCATGGCGATGGCACGGGTGCATGATCTGCTGAGCAAGTCCGAAAGCTCCCAGATCGTCGCGCTTGCCACTTACCTGGCCGATCTTTGCGAGGCCTTGCGGCCGATCACGGGCAGCGACAAGCTCGTCGAGCTCGACAGCGAATCAGACTCCGGCATCTTTGTTCATGCCGATATTGCCATCCCGCTCGGCATCATCGCCACCGAGCTGGTCACCAATGCAGTCAAATATGCATTTCCGGCGGGCGCCAGCGGGCAGATTCTCGTGAAGGCCTGCCGCACCGACGCCGACTCAACCGCGCTGACCATCGCCGACAATGGCAGAGGCATGGTCCAGCCGCGCGAAGGGTCGCTCGGCTATGGCCTGGTCGAAGCGCTGGTTCGACAGATCAAGGGCGAGATGAACGTCGAGAACGGCGCGGGCGTGGCCGTGACGATCCGCTTTCCTTCGCAGCCGGAACGGGTGCGGGTCGCCTAGGCACCGCGCCCGACGGCCAGCTGAACCGCGTTTGAAATTTGCGCCTGCGCGAACGGCTTGTGGACGACGATATGCGTGCCGAGCCGCTCCTCGACCTGCGCGGCGGTGCCCGTAATGAAGACCACGGGCACTGGCCGCTCGGCGCAGATCGTTTCGACAGCCTCGATCCCGCACCCGGGCGAAAGCTGCACGTCGGACGTAACGAGGTCCGGGCAATGGTGCCGCGCCGCAGCAACGGCTTCGCGCATGGACCCGGCAAAGTCGAAAGTGGCGTAGCCGCAGCCGCGCAACGCATCCTCGATCGCCATCGCGATAAGGGACTCATCTTCGATGATCAGTGCGTGCATCAGTGTCTCCCCTGTCGAGCGGGAGCACTTGGTCTCTCAGCCGCTGGCGCCCATCACGATCCAGCGATTGGCGTATAGCGCACGCGCCGTGGCATCGTTCCCGCAACGCTGTAACATAAATCAATGGATGGCGCGTGCCGCCCGCGTCGCCTTGATGGTCTGGGCGCGGCCGAGCACGCGTCGACGGTCCACGATCTCGGCCTCAGCAGGATCAGCTTCGCGTGTCCGATCAGCAGGTGTCGGTTGTCGGGGCGAGGCGCATCGGTCTCGATGCTGAGCTGGACCCGCAGATCCTCACGCTGGTCGCAAAGCTGAGATAGGGTGCGGTCATTGTCGAGAGCCATGATACGTCTCCTTCGCCACTGGCGGCGTTAGTTGTTAATGGCGACGGCCGCTCGTCTCCGGAGAAAACCCTCTATGCGCACGAAGCGAACGACCATCGCCTTTGCTCACCCCGTGCGCTTCAAGGGCATCGACGAAACCTTCCCTGCCGGCACCTATGACCTGGAAACCGACGAAGAAGAGACCGAGATCGGCAGCCTTACCGTCTATCGCCGCGTCCGCACCCTGCTGCTGGTCAAGACACCGGGGCAAGTGCGGACGGTCGACGTCAGGCCGCAGGAACTCGATCTCGCGCTGAGCAGGGATGCCGCGCAAGACCAGGGTGCTTAGGTCAGACAGAGTCGTCTTCCGCCTTGGCGCTCAGCTTCCAGCTCAGGCCGGGCAATTTCTCCATCGCTTGCCCGCACGTCGTGCACGCGCTCGCGAAGCGGCCGCGATCCCAATGGTTCAACGCCGGATCGGCGGTGTGATGGCCGATCAGATTGTGGAGCAGGTTAGCCAAAATGCTTACCTCCGCTCAACGTCTGGCGCCCGCGCCCTTGGTGCCGCGGCTGCTGCCGACCGGCAGGGCGCAGGCCTGCTGCGTTGAGCGCTGCAGGATCTCGGCTCGACCGGGAAGATGAGGAAATAAACTTGGATCCTTAACGGACACCGAGACCAAGTCCATCGAACGAACTCCTTCGCTGGCGAAAGGAATCAATTCCCTTCTGTCACGAGATGAGCGTCAATCGTTCTGGTGATGATCCCTTATAGCATCTTTAGCGGTATTCGTTGCATGCTTTGTGCAAAGCGGCTCGGGCTTCGTGTCGAACTCTGTCATCTCGACTTTGCTTCACGCCCGAATGTTGCATGTCTCATGTGCAGTTCGTGACGTCGGTGTATTTTGCCCGTGCTGAGCCACGGCGCTACGCTCTCGCCCATGTTCGACGTGAATGAAGTGCGGGAGCTGCTGATCGCAGCGGCGCGGGAGGGGCGGGCGGTGTCTTATGCCGAGACCCTGGCGTGCCTGGGCTATCGCTTCACGCGGCCGAAGATGCGGGCTCTGTGCAAGGTGCTCGATGCGGTCGACCAGGCCGGTTCGGCGGCGGGAGAGCCGGAGCTCGCCGTGCTGGTGGTGCGGGAATCGGACGGGCTGCCGGGCCAGGGCTGGTGGGTCGGATCGTCGCTGCGCTACGGGCATGAAGGCGAATGGACCCGGCCGGAGGCGCGCGCCTTGGTCCGCGAGCTGCAGGGGCGGGCGTTCGACTATTGGAGAGGTCGCTGATGTTCGAAGGCAAGAGGGTTTGGATCACCGGCGCCTCGTCCGGCATCGGCGCGGCGCTGGCGGCGGCCTTCGCGGAGCAGGGTGCGCGGCTGGTGCTATCGGGGCGGCGGCGCGAGGCGCTGGCCGAAGTGGCGGCGCAGGTGCAGCCGGACGCGACGATCCTGCCGTTCGAGGCGACCGACTGGGCTGCGCTACCCGAGGCGGTCGCGGCAGCGGGCGCGGTGGACGTGCTGGTCAACAATGCCGGGATCAGCCAGCGCAGCCTCGCCGTCGATACCCGCCCGGAGGTGTACAGGGCGCTGATCGAGACTGACCTGCTGGCGCCCATCTGGCTGACGCAGCTGGTGCTACCCGACATGGTGGAGCGCGGGCGGGGCGGGCACATCGTCGGGATCAGCTCGGTCGCGGGGCGGGTCGGGACGGTGCTGCGGACCGGCTATTGCGCGGCCAAGCACGGGCTGATCGGCTATCTCGACGCGCTGCGCGCGGAGGTGGAGCTGGCCTATGGGATCAAGGTGACGACGGTGCTGCCCGGATCGGTGCGCACGCAGGTGGCGGCGAACGCGCTGCTGGCCGACGGCTCGGCGCGCGGCGAGTCGGACGTCAACATCGATGCCGGCATGGACCCGGCGGAATGTGCGCGGCGGATCCTGGAGGGCATGGCGGCGGGGACGCGCGAAATCATCGTCGCGGAAGGCGGCGAGGCGCGCGGCGCGGCATTGCGTTTTGCAGAGCCCGAGCGGCTGTTCGATCTGCTGTCGCAAGAAGGCGCGCGGCTGGCGGAGGAGCGGGCGAAGGGCGCGCGGCCGGAGCCGGCGCCCGTCAGGCGAACTTTGCCTGGGGCGGATTAACGAGGACCGGCGCTGAGTTCGTCGGGAGCAAAGCCACCTTGCGCGAGCCCGACCAGAGTTCGCAATCCACCGTCGGCGCGACAGTGCGGCCAGCTTCGATCGCGCCAGCATCGTCGTCCGCAACGATATCGTGGCGGCGCGTGATCTGACCGTTCCGGTCCAGACAATAAAGCTTGTACTCGGCCACCGGCCAACTCCCCCACGGAGACCCGAGCTTAGCACTCCCCGCGCACCACGTCTGTCTTGCAGCCGACATAGGGAGAACTGCGGATGGCGAGGCTGCTGTTCCGACAGGCAGGAGCGCGAGGATGGATCTGTTCCTCTTTATGGGCGGCACCGCCGCCCTGCTCGCCACGCCCGGCCCGACCAATACGCTGCTGGCGGCGAGCGGCGCGGCGTTAGGCGCCCGGCGGGCATTGAAGCTGCTGCCGGCGGAGCTGGCCGGCTATCTGGCTTCGATCGGCGCCGCGACCTTGCTGCTGGGCCCGGTGCTCGCAGCCGGAACGGCGGCGGCGACCGTGCTGAAGCTGGCGGCGGCGGCGTGGCTGGTGAGCTCCGCCGCGATGCTGTGGCGCAAATCGGCGAGCCAGTTGGCCCCTGTGCCCGCCGACGGGATCCGCGTGTTCACGACCACCTTGCTCAACCCCAAGGCGCTGATCTTCGCGACGCTGATCTTCCCGCCCGAGGCGTTCGCAAGAGGAGCGATGGCGTTCGCGCCTTTGTGCCTTGGCTTTGGAGCGGCCTGGACGCTGACGGGGGCGACCCTGCTGCGCGATCGTGTCGGCCCCCGCACCATTTGCCGCACCACGGCTGTCGCGCAGATCGCCTTTGCAGGGGTCGCGGCGGTTTCCGCCCTGTGATGGCCGCCACTGCGCGAGCGCAACGTTAGGCTAGGGAGCAGGCGAACAGGGAGGACTCACGTGATCAGACTCTTGGCCTTGGGCCTGCTTGCCGCCGCACCGGCGATGGCGGCGCCGCCGATGCCGCGCTGGACGCCTGCGGGCACGGACGGAGCCGGGCGGACGATCGAGATCGATCGCAACTCGCTGAACTGGCGGTCGCTGCAGCGGGTCTGGTGGCGGGTCGCCTATCCGGAACCCCGACGTGACGGCACGATGGAGGAACGGCATCTGGAGCTGGTCGATTGCCGCGACGGCAACGCGGCGGTGATCCGGATCGCGTCGCTAGGCGCCGGCGGGCAGTTGCTCAACGAACAGGTCGATGGCGAGGAGCTGGCGCTGCAGCGGCTGAGCCCGCCGACGCCTGGCACCGCCGGCGAGACGGTCGCGCGCGAGGCATGCCGCCTCCGCCCGCCGCCGCCTTCCCCGGGCGCACGGGCCACGAAAAAATAATTCGTCTCGTTTTGGAACAGGAGGGCGCGCTCGGACATTGAACAGTTCGAGAGCTTGAAGAACCCCCCTTCCCCAAGCTCCGATACCGCCCCGCTCAGGCCCTCACCCCCCGGGTGCCTGGCGGGGCATTTTCGTTCTGGCGTTATTTTCTTCCTATGTCGGGAACCCGACATAATCTATGTTAGTTAATGCGGCCGTGATCACCGATGCCGCCTATCTCCGCCAGCAAGCCGAGCGCTGCCGGCGCCTTTCCCTCGATTGCACAGACCCGCAGACGGCGCATTCGCTGCGCCTGATGGGCGAGGATTATGCCGCCCGCGCCGCGCAGGCGGAAGCGCGTGAGCCGGTCGAGATGTTGCTCGTCACCCCGCGGCAGGGCTAAGCGATTCCTAGGCCTTGGCCGACAAGGAAGGCTAGATCGTCGAGACGTGACGCGCCGGAGCGCTGCTCAAGTCCCATAGCTCGCGTGCGCCTTCGCGGCGGAGCGCACTGGCGCGGCGCAGGGCTTCGCGGTCGTCGCGCGCTTCGAAGTCGCGGTGGCGGACGATCTGGCCGTGTTTGACCGTGTAGAGGCGGTAAAGCCTATGCGCGTGATCCAAGCGGAACCCCTTCCCGAGACCCGCATGTGACAAAGCGAGGCTGAACCGCGCCTTGCTGGGCCAGCGAGAGGGAGCCGGATCAGCAGCCGGGCGTTGCGGGAGAGATGGACAAAATCTTCACCTATGTTGCATCGCGCATGTCCACGGCGGCGGGCCAGCCCCATATTTTCGTGATTGCGCTGCTGCTGATCCTGGGCTGGGGACTGTCCGGACCCTATTTCGGCTACTCCAATACTTGGCAGCTGGTCGTGAACACAGCCACGACCGTGATCACCTTTCTGATGGTGTTTATCATTCAAAACAGCCAGAATCGCGACGCCGCGGCGATGCAGGCAAAGCTCGACGAAATGCTGCGCGCGCTGGAGAAGGCGCGGGAGCAGTTCATCGGCATCGAGCATCTGACCGACCGGCAGATCGAGGACATCCGCGCCGCGCTGGAGCGGGAAGTCGGCCAGGAGCCGGGTAAGCCGGGCACCGCCGACGATAGTGTGGAGCGCCTGCTGGAGCGGTATTGAGGGTCAGACTCGCTCGCCGCGTCCCGAAACGGTCGCCAGTCGGCGCGGGCCTTGCCAGATTTCGGCGCCGAAGCCGTCCGGGCAGACCGTCGCCGTAGCGAGCGCCGTCTGGTCATCGGACGCCTCGAAATCGTGACGGTCCTTGATCCGTCCGTCCGGCCGCAGGCAGTAGAGTCTATATTCGCGCATCGATATTTCCCCTGTGCTCACAGGCACTTACCCGATCCAGCCAAGCCACTCGTTGACTAAGGTTAACGAAATGTGAGTTGCGGTCTTTACGGGGAGGTAGAAGTTCCGGGGCAGTTCAGCGAAACCGCTGAAAACATGCAAGATTAATCCCAGCCTTCATAAACTAGGTTTAGCTGTTCGCGTCGCCAGATGTTATAGTGCGGCTATCGCCAGCCGTTTAACTACGGGCGTTGGCGACTGAGAGTGGCTTCGTGCTCCCGCCCCTTCGTCGCGGGAGAGAGTGATTGAACAGGCCCGAGCACCCGTTGCAGCTTTTAATTCGGAAGCTGGAAACGCATCACAAGCTGGAAGAGCCCGATCGCAAGGGGATACTGGCCCTGCCGCACAAACTCCGTTCGGTTGAGTCGCAATCCTATCTGCTGCGCGAGGGCGACAAGCCGGAAAAATGCGCGGTGCTCGTCTCGGGCTTCGCCTTTCGCCACAAGCTGACCGGCGACGGATCAAGGCAGATCCTGTCGATCCAGATCCCGGGCGAAGCGGTCGATTTCCAGAACATGTTGCTGGAGCAGGCCGATCATAATGTGCAGATGCTGACGCGCGGCGAAGTTGCCGAAGTGCCGATCGCCGCGTTCGAGCAGCTTGCCAATGCGAACGCCAATGTCGCGCGCGCGATGTTCATCAGCACCCTGGTCGAGGCTTCGACCTTTCGCGAGTGGACGCTTAACATCGGCCGGCGCGACGCCCGCAGCCGGATCGCGCATCTGCTGTGCGAATTCGCGGTGCGGCTGAATGCGCAGGGGCTGAAGAACGAGAACAGCTATGAGCTTCCAATGACGCAGGAGCAGTTGGCCGATGCGACCGGCCTGACCTCGGTGCACGTCAACCGCGTCCTGAAGGGATTACAGGCCGACAAACTGATCGAGCGGGACCGGCGCGCCATCCGCTTTCCCGACTGGAAGCGCATGCGCGACACTGGCGATTTCAACGCGCGCTACCTGCACATGCCGATGGAATGATCGATGTTAAGCACGCGGGGCCTAACTTTCGCAGGAGAAGCATTCTACGCAGAGGGTTAGTCCTGAGCTCCTGTTGAACAGGGGTGATCTTGGTGAAGCAGGGTGGACCCCTCGAAATCTTGCTTGAGCGGTGGGAGCGGCGGGTCCCGCTGACCGACGAGGACCGGCGCGCCGTCGCCGAGCTGCCGATAACGCGCCGCACCTTCAGCCGCGATTCCTATCTGGTCCGCGAGGGCGAGCCGCCGGCCAATTGCCATCTCGTCCTGTCCGGCTTTGCCTATCGCCAGAAATTGGTCAGCAACGGCACCCGCCAAATCATCTCCGTGCACATTCCGGGCGAGCTGATCGATTCCCAGAACATGCTGCTGCCGGTCTCCGACCATAATGTGCAGAGCCTGGGCCGGTCGGAAATGGCGATGATCCCGATTTCCGCCATGACGACGCTGATCGCCCAACGGCCGTCGATCGGCCGCGCGATCTGGCTCGACACGCTGATCGACAGCTCGGTGTTTCGCGAATGGGTGGTGAATGTCGGCCGCCGCTCGGCCCGGGCGCGGATCGCGCATCTGTTGTGCGAACTGATGCTGCGGATGCGCTCGGCCGGCCTGACCGAAGCGCTCAGCATGGAGTTCCCGTTTACCCAGGAACAGATTGCCGACGCGACCGGACTGACCGCCGTGCACACCAACCGCACGCTGCAGGGCTTGCGCAAGGCGGGACTGATCACGCTATCGAGCGGAACTCTGACGGTGAACGACTGGGGCCAGCTCGCCGAAGTCGCCGATTTCACGGAGCGCTATCTGCACCACGCCGTATAGGAAAAGGCCCGCCGAGCCGAAGCGCGACGGGCCTTTCCCAACCTCTTCCGAGGATTCGCCGTTTAGGCCGTGACGCTGGCGGTACGGTTGCTGCGACGGGCCGCGGCGCCGAGCAGGCCAAAGCCGCCCAGCATCATCGCCCAGCTCGCCGGTTCCGGAACCGCGTTCGGCACGGTCACGTTGCCGAGCGTGAACACCGGCGTATTCGAGCCACCCGGCTGACCGTTCGGATTGTTCTTCGTGGTCAGCGTAAAGAACGCATCAACACCCCGGTTGCGGAAGGTCGAACGTGCGCCGAGACCATTGAAGTCGAGCGGCGCGAACGGACCGTTCTCGTTGCGGAAATCGGGACCGGTGTAGGTGAAGACCAGGTTGACGATGTTGGGATCGTCATTGAAGCCCGGCGTCACCGGATCGCCCGAGCTGTTCTCGGTCGAGGCAATGACAGTGGCCGACGGCGAGAAGATCGAGCCGGCGATATAGCCGCGGAAATCATAGATGATCAGCCGGTCGCCGGAGCGAAGGCCTTCATCCGGACCCAGCGTGCCCTGATAGCGGAAGGTGTTGTCGTTCGGACCATTGGTGGTGATGCTTTGCAGCGTGATCACCGCCGCATTCGCGGAACCAGCCAAGCCGACTGCCGCGACCGCGGCCAAAAGGATCTTTTTCAAACTCTTCACTCCCTGAGCGATACGCCACCCCTGGCGGGAGCCAACCCACGGCCCCCTTGCTCTACGCGTCTGAACACAGGTGCGGAGTTCCGGTTTCGTTGATCGACAACGATTTTTTTCAGGTGTGCCGGAGTGGGACGGGAGGGGGGTTTCCACTATGGGGCAGAAGCGGGACCCCGGCTCAAGCCCGGGGTGACGGGGGTCGAAAGAAAAAGGCTCGGGAGTTAATCCCGCGCCGTCGGTCGCGCTTTGCGCGCCGGCCGGAGTTCGCGCCGTCTTCGGCTAAGCTGCGCTTAGCCTCGCGCGCTCACTCGTAATCGCCACCCATATTTTGGTTCCGCGGCGGGGCGGCGGCGGTGAGGCGGAGGGCTTCGGCCTGCTGGGCCAGCGAGCCGAGCTCGTCGACGGCGTCGTCATCGTCGACCTGAACGCGCTGCAGGCTGCCGACCAGAGTGTCGCGCAGCTCTTCCGGCTTGACGGTTTCTTCGGCGATCTCGCGAAGGGCGACGACCGGGTTCTTGTCGCGATCGCGGTCGATGGTCAGTTCGGCGCCGCCCGACACCTGGCGGGCGCGCTGTGCGGCAAGCAGCACGAGATCGAAGCGGTTCGGGATCTTGTCGACACAATCCTCGACGGTAACGCGCGCCATGGGAACGACCTGTTCTTTTTCGGGAGTTCGGGAAGGCGGCGGACATAGGTGCCGCAGGCGTTCAAGTCAACTTGCGCGGCCGCACGGCGGGGCGCATGAGCGCCCGGTGATCGGGGATGGCGACCAGTTCGAAGTCGAAGGCAATCGCCTGACCTTGCTGATCGAGCCGAACGAGCGGCTGTTCGGCCTGCTCGCGTTGATCGACGGCGCGCAATCCAGCCTGCGCCTGCTCTATTACGCCTTTGCCGACGACCGCACCGGCCAGCGGGTGCTGGGCGCACTGATCGACGCGTGCCGCCGCGGCGTCTCGGTCGCGATGGTCATCGACGGGTTCGGCAGCGATGCCGACGACGCCTTCCTGCAGCCGCTGCGCGACGCCGGCGCCGACATCTGCCGTTTCCAGCCACGCTGGGGCCGGCGCTATCTGCTGCGCAATCACCAGAAGCTGGCGGTGGCCGACGGCACGCGGCTGATCGTCGGCGGCTTCAATATCGCGGACGGCTATTTCTTGGATGGCGAGGGTTGGCGCGACCTGGGCGTATTGCTCGAAGGACCGGCGGCCGAGCGGCTGACCGGCTATGTCGATGCGCTGATTGCCTGGATCAAGCGCGCGCGGCCGCGGATGCGCGAGCTGCGCCGCGCGCTGTCGCGCTGGAGCGAGCCGGCAGGGCGGGTGCGCTGGCTGCTCGGCGGCCCGACGCGGCGGTTGAGCCCCTGGGCGCGCACTGTCCGCCACGATATGCGCCACGCGCGTCTCGTCTATCTGATCGCGGCCTATTTCGCGCCCAGCCCTGCGATGCTGCGCCGCCTCGACCGGGTCGGGCGGCGGGGCGACGCGCAGGTGATCACCGCCGCCAAGTCCGACAACACGACGACCATCGCCGCCGCGCGCTTCACCTATCCGGGGCTGTTGCGAAAGGGGGTGCGGGTGTTCGAGTATCAGCCGTCCAAGCTGCACACCAAGCTCTTCATCATCGATGACGCGGTGCATATCGGCTCGGCAAATTTCGACATGCGCAGCCTGTTCCTGAACATGGAACTGATGCTGCGGATCGAGGACAAGGCGTTTGCGGACGAGCTGCGCAGGCTGTTCGCGCACGAACGGGAGCAGAGCCGCGAAGTGACGCTGAAGGAAATGACCGGCTGGGGCAGCGGCGTCGCCCGGGCGCGCCATGCGCTTGCCTATTTCATGGTCTCGGTGGTGGATTACACCGTCTCGCGGCGTCTCAACCTGCCGGGGGACTGAGGCGGAGCAGGGTGTTGCTGACGATAGCCCGGACAATCTGGCGCCGCCGGCGCCAAGCCGTGCCGACGAAGCCAAAGCCGAGGATCATCATTGCCCAGCTCGAGGCTTCAGGAATGCCGGGCGGCGGGCCGGGTGGCGGCAGCAGCCCGCCCGGTCCCGGGCCCGTGCCGCCAATGCCGCCTATGATCAGCCCGGGGCCACGCTCCTCGGGCAGCCGGACAAACGCGAACTCCTCTGTGTCGGCAAGGTCGTAGACGGGCAAGGGGCCGATCGTCACCGGACCAAAGGGAAGGTCGTTCTGCGCCAGCGCGAGCGGCGCCGCAGGAGGTGGCGGCGTGAGGAGTGCGGGCAGAATCGGCTGGCGGACCGCCGCTCTGGCGGTCGGGCGGCGGATGCGGGGCGCGGCGCGGGCGGCTGGGCGGGCGTAGATCGGACGCCCTTTCACCCACGCCACGATCCTGCGCACTCCGGGCGAACGCTTTCGGATCGCGTCGGCTACCCCCGCGACGGCCGCCGCCGCGGCGTCCCGGACTGGTGCTAAGCTGCCGAGATCGTCGGTGGGCGTGGCGACGCTCAGCGCGAGCACGGCGGCAAGCGTGGCGCTGCTCGCCTTGAGCCGTTGCGCAGGCACCGACGCACGACCGCGGCCGTCGACCGTGATGGCCGCGATCGGGCGGGAAGGAGGAGCAACAAAACGCAACATTGAACGCCTACCCTGTGCGGCGGTGGCTGCCGCTCACCCGCCAACGCGCCAGTCGCGCCTGTGTTGCTCCAGATTAGTTATTTCGTGCCCAGAAGAGCCGCATCGGCGGGATGTTCAGCCATTCGAAGCCGCGTTCGATGCGGGTGAAATAGGGGGCGATATAGTCTGCGACCTTGGCCGAGAACTGATAGATCAGGAACGCGCCGCCGGGTTTCAGCACCGCCGCCGTCTCGGCCGCGATACGGTCGCCGACGCCGTCCGGCAGGGTCGAGAAGGGTAGACCGGAGAGAACGTAATCGGCTTTGTCGTGGCCCAGATCGGCGACGATGCGGCGCACGTCCGCCGCCGATCCGCGCACCAGCTTCAGGCGTGGGTCGGCAATCTCGTGGCGGAGATGGTCGATGAAATCGCTATTGGTGTCGATTGCGATCAGTTCGGCGTCCGAGCCGAGCCGGTCAAGGATCGGCTGGGTGAAGGTGCCGACGCCCGGCCCATATTCGACGAACAGCTTGACCGAGGCCCAGTCGACCGGCCCCAGCACATGATCGACCATCGTGCGCGAGGATGGGATCACGGAGCCGACCATCGCCGGGTGCTTAATGAACCCCTTGAAAAACAGGGCCAGCGGGTGGCGCGCCTTGCGGCGAGCGATGGCGCCGGATTGCTCGCCGGCGGATGACACGGACATTCAGACCCTTTCTCGTTCGTTGCGGCCCCGTCGCAAATCACATGGGCGCTTGCAACGCTTTCGGCGCCGCCTTCTCTCCTCTATCGGCTTGGCGCCATGGCAGAGGATTATCCGGAACGCCCGTTGGCGGCCTCAACGCCGGGTGCGCCCATTGGTGCCCCGCCTCCCTTCCGGCTGCTCTTCCTCGTCATGCTGACGATCGCGGCCGGGAACACGGCGCTGCAATCGGTGCTGCCGGCGATCGGCCGCTCACTGGGGGTACCCGACTCTGCCGTCGCCGCGGCTTTTTCGGTCTCGGCGCTGGTGTGGGTGGTCGCGGCGCCGATCTGGGCGCGGCGGTCCGACCGGCAGGGGCGCAAGCAGATGGTGCTGCTCGGCCTGTTCGGCTTCTGCTCCTCGGTATTGCTGTGCGGCGTGTTTCTGGCGGCGGGCATCAACGGCTGGATCGCGCCGCTGCCCGCTTTTCTCTGCTTCATCGTCGCGCGCATGCTTTACGGCATTTTCGGCTCGGCGGCCCCGCCGGCGGCGCAGGCGATCGTCGCGATGGGAACGACCCGCGGCGACCGGACGCGGGCGCTGTCGCTGCTCGGCTCCGCCTTCGGCCTGGGCACCATCCTGGGCCCGGCCTTCGCGCCGTTTTTCATGCTGCCGGTGGTGGGACTGGCGGGGCCGGCCTTCGTCTTTTCGGCATTCGGCATCGTCGTGCTGATCGTCGCCGCGCGGCTGCTGCCCGACGACACGCCCGGCGGTGTCGGCCGGGGCGCCGCCACCAGCTATCCGTCCATCGGCGGTGAGCCGACGGGCGCCAGCGCGCGCGCGGCAACGTCTGACGATCGGGGCAAGCTGCCGCTGACCGAAAGCCGGATCTGGCCCTGGATGATGATCGGGCTCGTGACCGGCCACGCTCAGGCCATGGCTGGCCAGGTGATCGGTTTCCTGATCATCGACGAGCTCACCCTGAGCGCCGGAGAAGCCGCAGCGGCGACCGGCATCGTGCTGATGGTCGGCGCGGGCGCCGCGCTGCTCGCGCAATGGGGGCTGATCCCGAACCTGCGGCTGAGCCCGCGTCAATTGTCGATCTGGGGCGCGCTGCTGGCGGCGATCGGCTGCGTGATGATCGGCTTTTCGCATTCGCTGCACATGCTGGCGGTCAGCTATGGCCTGTGCTCGCTGGGTTTCGGCTTTTTGCGGCCGGGCTTCACCGCCGGCGCGTCGCTCGCGGTGGGCATGAACGAACAAGGCGCGGTCGCCGGGCGGACCACGTCGGTCAACGGCGCGTGCTTCGTGCTGGGGCCGTCGATTGGCGTCGGGCTGTACCAGCTGTGGGGGCCGTTGCCTTATGTCGTGTCGGCGGCGGCGTTGCTGATCCTGCTCCCTTATGTGCTGTTGCGGCTGAAGAACTAGGCGCTATCGCACGGTCGACGGAGGAAGATATGGCACGGATCGGTTTCATCGGGCTCGGCAACATGGGGGGCGGCATGGCCGCGAACCTTGCCAAGGCAGGGCATGACGTGCACGCCTTTGACTTGTCGGCGGACGCGCTCGACAAGGCCAAGAGCGCCGGCTGCCTGCCCGTCGCCAATGCCGCCGACGCCGCGCAAGGTGCCGAGGCGATCGTCACCATGCTCCCCGCCGGCCGCCACGTCGCCCAGGTCTATGAAGATGCGATCTTCGGCGCCGCCGCGCCCGGCACCCTGCTACTCGATTGCTCGACCATCGATGTCGGCACCGCCAAGAAGGTCGCGCAGGCGGCGGCCGACAAGGGCCTCGCCGCGGTCGACGCGCCGGTGTCGGGCGGCATCGCGGCGGCGGCGGGCGGCACGCTGACCTTCATGGTCGGCGGTAGCGCCGAGGCCTTTGCGCGTGCCGAACCGATCCTCGCCCAGATGGGCAAGGCTGTCATCCACGCCGGCCCGAGCGGCGCCGGCCAAGCCGCCAAGATCTGCAACAACATGCTGCTGGGCGCGACGATGGTCGCCACGTGCGAGGCGTTCCTGCTGGCGCAGAAGCTCGGCCTCGACCCGCAGACCTTCTACGACATCAGTTCGGTCTCGTCCGGCCAAAGCTGGTCGATGACGAGCTATTGTCCGCTGCCCGGCGTCGGCCCGGAGACGCCGGCCGATCGCGACTATCAGGGCGGCTTCGCGGCCGCGCTGATGCTCAAGGATCTGAAGCTGGCGGTGCAGGCGGCGGGCGAAGCGGACGCGTCGGTGCCGATGGGCGCCGAAGCGATGGCGCTCTACCAGGCCTTTGCCAATGGCGGCGATGGCGGCCTCGATTTCTCCGGCATCATCAGGATGCTCGGCGGCGCGCGCTGACCGGAACAGGCACGGCCGCCCCTCGTTGAAGCCGAGACGGTTTCAAGGAGCAGGCGCAATGGCCAAGAAGAACAAGAAGTCGAAGCAGGATAACAGCACCCTCATCGCGGGCATCGCGGCGGGCGGCATCGGCCTGCTGCTCGGCCTGTTCGTGCTCGGCAAGCGCACTCGCGATGGCACCCTCGGCGCCATCGATCGCGCGCTCGGCATGCCCAGCACCGCAGCCGGCGACGGCGGCAGCACCGCCGCCGACCTGTCGCTCGACCAGCCGCATCACGGGCCCGGCGACCGCGCGCCAAGCGATTTCCGCCCGGACATGAGCGCCGGCATCGACGAGCGGAAGCGCGACGCCTTCGCCCCGGCGACGCTGCCCAATCCGAACAGCACCGAACCGGCGATGTAGTTGGCGCGCGCGAGACGGGCGTCCAACGGTCCCCGTCCCGCGCGCGGCCAGCAACCGGGAACCACAGACACCCCTGAAGGATTCCTCCCCACATCAAAGGAGTCCTGCCATGGCTGCAAAGCGCGAACTGATCGATACCGGCACCGACAAACGCTATGTCCGCCGCGACGAAAAGGGCCAGTTCAAGGACGTGGTCGACGTCAGCAAATCCCTCTCCGCCGACGCCCGCCACGACGCCAAGACCAAGGTTAAGCCGGGCCATGGGGATAATGGCGACCGCTGAGCGCGCCAAGTGTAAGGAGTGATCGCCAAAGCGATCCAGCGACTTACGCGAGAGTCGCGCCAGCGCGGCCGGCCTGCGCAGCAAGGACCGACGGCGCGGGATTCACTCCCGCGCCCCTTCTTCCTGTTTCGTCACCTCGGACTTGATCCGGGGTCCAGCTTCTTCGCCACCCCTGAAGCTTGAAACACCACTCCCGATGCCAGGCGAGGAAATGCGGATGCGGCCGATCCATCGCCCGCGCCGGCGCCAGCGCACGCCTGCTCTTGTTAACCAGGCTCCACACGCTGTCCGGATCATTCACCTGCCGCGACACAAGGATGTCGAGCTCGTCCGAAAGACTGATCAGCCCGCGATCGAACATTCAGTACACCGTGCCGGACAATAAAATGATCCGATGTGGAGCTGTGGCGTTGCAAGGCGAGCGATCTTCGATTCTTATACAAGTTAGCGCGGTAGGGGAAATTTATGGGCAGCAGTGGTTCTGGCAGTTTTTCCGACTATTCGGGACGCCCAAATAGTTCGTCGGGAGGCGGTGGTGGCTCATCTGGTGGAGGCAGCGGCAATGATCCGTGTCTCCAAGCATTCTCTGCCAGCCTAGAGGACATCGCGCATTATCCGTTCTTTGCGCAAAATGGCGGCGTGCCTCCGGTTGGCACAACTCTCACTTTGGCAGTCTCAGGGAGGGTCGTGGCGCTAGATGCATCAGGAACGATCGTGGGAGCTATCCCTACGAGGCTTAATTATTTGGCAGGTTGCATCAGCGAAGGACACAGTTACGTCGGTGTGGTTCAAGCTTCTGCGACGTCTCCCATTCCACGGGTTGATGTAGACTTTACCGTCGCCTGATCAGTGAATCAGAAGACTCTGATCATAGGTGAGGTGTGCGTTGACTTCACTTTAGCTACGGCCTCTTCTCCCGTTAAGATGAGGCTTGGGGGTATTGTTCATGCAGCAAGAGGACTTTGGGCAGCGGATATCCCCTATTCGGTCGCAGCTGTTTGCCCAGAATATTTAAGATCGGACGCCGAAGATTATTTAAAGGCTCACGGTTGCTCTGAGTTCATTAGGCTAGGTACCGTACTGGGAGCGCCAAACCTCTTTCTGATTGGTGATGTCAGGGAGGTCGGGCACCAGGGCTATGAAGACATCCTACGGGACAGAAAGACGATCCAGCTACTCCCTACGAACGATGCTCTGCTCGCATATCGCAATATAGTGCTCTTCCCCGGGGGGTTTTCTCTCGAGTCAATCGCCCCAATGCTTCACCAAGAGGCACGGATCGTAGTCGATGTCGCCTGCGGCATCCCGAGTATTGAGGCCCTGCAGCTACTCGGAGGGCGTGTCCACTCTCTTGCGATCTCCACGTCGTCTGAGCTGTTTCTAAGGGCGGGAGGCCGATCCCCATCGCCGTTGATCTCAGACTGCCAGGCACTGGGAGCCAGATTCCTCTTGCTGAAGGAAAATAGGGGCGGAAGCAGATTATTCGATCTGGGGGGAGGGACGGTGGAGCGTCTTCCTGCTGTATTGAGTACCACTGTCAATTCCGTCGGTGTGGGCGATGTCTTCACCGCGATCTACGCGGCTTGGCAAGGCACAGATTAGTTAGAGGCAGCTTGGCGCGGCATGCAGGTTGCCACCCAATACGCCCGAACTACTTTTCCCGACGACTTTGCCAGAGACGTACAAAGAGACCTCCGCCTAAGTTATGAGCAGGTAAGAGCATTGGGAGGCACATCCCTGCCGTGGCATGACCGGCCCAGCCTCGAAATATACCTTGCGGCTCCAGATTTCTCGTATCTACATAAACCGGAAGTCGATGCCGCCGTCTCAGCTCTCTTATATCATAATTTCACAGTCCGACGTCCTGTTCTCGAAAATGGAGAAGCGTCTGTAGGAAGTGAAATATCAAGTCTCCAGAATTTCTTTGATAAGGACGTTACACTGTTGCGAGAGTGCGCGATTGTGTTTGCAGTACCACTCGGGCGAGATCCTGGAACTCTAGTCGAGTGCGGCATGGCGATGGAAAAATGGCATTCCAGTCATAGCATATGATCCGCGGCAGGAAAATGGAAACACTATGGTCATGTGCGGAAGCGCCGTTTACTCGAGCGATCTGGACAAGTGCTTAAATGGCGTTTTTAATCAGTTAAGTCTTATGACTACCCCTCATGACTCAGACCGTATTTGTGCTGTCCTCTGGTGGACTTGACTCTACCACTGTGTGCTATCTGTTGAGAGAGCAGAGCGTCAGCTTTCGGCCGCTTTTTATCGATTACGGTCAGCACTGCGTAGAAACTGAATGGGCGCTCGTTAATGAGGTACTACCACCGTCCTCGGGTCCCGCCGAAAGAATATCGTTGAGGGACGTATTCGAAGGTTCGCCATCTCGTCTGATTAAAGAGGCTAACCTCTGGGAGGAGGAGGTCAATGATACTGATTTATACGTGCCCTACCGAACCATGCTGTTTTATGCCGCTGCTGCTGCACGAGCTCAGACTGTAGGTATATCGAAAGTCTATACGGGTTTTATCAACAGTAACCATGCGAAGGAAATAGACTGTACGGCCGAGTTCATGAACAAGTTAGATGGCTTATCAGAAGAGTTAGGACCAGTTCGTTTCATCTCGCCCTTTCGATACTTTTCGAAAACAGAGGTCGTTCGGGAAGCGCTACGTTTAGGCGTTCCCATCGGCCGAACATTCTCATGCCAGGCCGCTAGCCACGCTCCATGTGGCGCTTGTCCCAATTGCGTAGAGCGCCTAGCGGCGCTCCGTGCAACGGACCTATTGGCATGACGAACGACCCCATCCAGATGATTACGGCCGCTCGGAAAGTTGCCGACTACGCAAGTGAGGTCGGCCTTTCGTTGAATGGGCGGGCAAAACGCCAGAGCTATAAGCATCTTGGAGCGGTGCTGGCCGACTCGGTTCTGCAAGCGGGCCTGAACTACGCGACGGTCGTTCGTCCGCGAATCGACCGTATCCTGATCTGCTACCCGGAAGCGATAACGATCAGCGCGATCTCTCGCCTTGTAAAACAAGGGCAGGTTGAGGACTTTCTTAGCTGGAAGCACCACGAGAAGGTAGCGCGCTTTACCTTTCTTGTCATGGCGCTCGATGGTGCAGGAGTCTCAAGCGCTGAGTCTCTCAGGGAAAGTCTGGTCGACGAAAACTTCGCGACGGGCCTGCAGCAAATTCGAGGTATTGGGCCAAAGACAGTAGACTATATGTCATGTCTTCTGGGCATCGAGTCCGTTGCGGTCGATCGTCATATTCGATCGTTCGCGAAACGCGCCGGGCTAGAGGCGAGCGATTATGGCTATCTGAAACGGGTTTTTTGCTCTGCCGCAGACCTGCTGTCTGTTTCGCGTCGCGACTTTGACTCGTGGATCTGGCAGCGGGAGTCCGAACGCTCACGCCAACTGGCGTTTAATCTCTGAAGCCATCCGGCGCATCTAAGAACTGAGCAGCCGCCCCAAACTGACACTGTGGAGGGTGCTCGCGGGTCTGATGTATCTCCACCGACCCTTTTTACTCCACCATACTTTGTTGGTCAGCTAACCTTCATCCCCCATCCTCAGCGCGGCGATGAACGCCTCCTGCGGGATGCTGACGCTCCCATATTCGCGCATCTTCTTCTTGCCCTCTTTCTGCTTGTCGAGGAGCTTGCGTTTGCGGCTGATGTCGCCGCCATAGCATTTCGCGGTCACGTCCTTGCGCATCGCGGCGATGGTTTCGCGGGCGATGACCTTGCCGCCGATCGCGGCCTGGATCGGGATCTTGAATAAATGCCTCGGGATCAGGTCCTTCAGGCGCTCGCACATGCCGCGGCCGCGTGCTTCGGCGGTGCCGCGGTGGACGATCATGCTCAGCGCGTCGACCGGCTCGCCATTCACCATGATGTTCATCTTGACCAGATCGCCGGTGCGGTGGCCGATCTGGTGATAGTCGAAGCTGGCATAGCCGCGGCTGATGCTCTTCAGCCGGTCGTAGAAATCGAACACCACTTCGTTGAGCGGCAGCTCATAGGTGAGCTGGGCGCGGCCGCCGACATAGGTGAGGTTCTTCTGGATGCCGCGCCGATCCTGGCACAGCTTCAGGATGCTGCCGAGATATTCGTCGGGCACATAGATGGTCGCCTCGATCCACGGCTCCTCGATCTCGGCGATGCGGCTGGGGTCCGGCATGTCGGCGGGGTTGTGGAGGTGAAGGACCTTCTCGCCGGCCGGGTTGGCGTGCTGGAGGTGGATTTCATAGATCACCGACGGCGCGGTGGTGATCAGGTCGAGATCGTACTCGCGGGTCAGCCGCTCCTGGATGATCTCCAGATGGAGCAGGCCCAGGAACCCGCAGCGGAAGCCGAAGCCCAGGGCGGCGCTGCTCTCGGTCTCGAAGCTGAAGCTGGCGTCGTTGAGGCGGAGCTTGGAGATGCTTTCGCGCAGTTTCTCGAAGTCGTTGGCGTCGGTCGGGAACAGGCCGCAGAAGACGACTGGCTGGACTTCCTTGAAGCCGGGTAGCGCCTCCAGCGCGGGGCGCCTGGCGTCGGTGATGGTGTCGCCGACGCGGGTCTGCGCGACTTCCTTGATCTGCGCGGTGATGAAGCCGATTTCGCCGGCCGCGATCTCGGGCAGGATTTCCATCTTGGGCCGCATGCAGCCGACGCGGTCGACCAGATGCTTGGTCCCGGCAGCCATGAACTGCACTTCCTGGCCCTTGCGGATCACGCCGTCGATCACGCGGATCAGGATGACGACGCCCAGATACGGATCGTACCAGCTGTCGACCAGCATCGCCTTCAGCGGCGCGTCGCGATCGCCCTTGGGCGGCGGGATCCGTTCGATGATCGCGTCCAGCACTTCCTCGATGCCGATGCCGGACTTGGCGCTGGTCATCACCGCGTTCGACGCGTCGAGGCCGATCACTTCCTCGATTTCGGCGCGGACTTTCTCCGGCTCGGCGGCGGGCAGGTCGATCTTGTTGATGACCGGCACGATCTCGTGATCATGCTCGATCGACTGATAGACGTTCGCCAACGTCTGCGCCTCGACGCCTTGCGCCGCGTCCACCACCAGCAGCGCGCCTTCGCACGCGGCGAGGGAGCGGCTGACCTCATAGGCGAAGTCAACATGGCCGGGCGTGTCCATCAGGTTCAGCTCATAGCCCTTCCACTCCAGGCGGACGGTCTGGGCCTTGATGGTGATGCCGCGCTCTTTCTCGATGTCCATGTTATCGAGGACCTGGCTCGACATTTCGCGCGCGGTCAGGCCGCCAGTGGTCTGGATCAGCCGGTCGGCCAGCGTCGATTTGCCATGATCGATGTGGGCAATGATGGAGAAGTTGCGGATCTTGGAGAGTTCGGTTGCCATGTTGCCGCGCGCGTTAGCAGGGGCGGCGTAAAGGGGAAAGCGCGGCATGGGCGAGGTACGGATCGGGACGGCGGGCTGGGCGATCCCGCGCCAGGCGACGGAGCGCTTCCCGGCTGAGGGATCGTCGCTCGATCGCTATGCGGCACGGTTCGATTGCGCCGAGATCAACTCGACCTTTCATCGGCCGCATCGGGCATCGACCTTCGAGCGCTGGGCGGCATCGGTGCCGGAGGGTTTCCGGTTCGCCGTCAAGCTGCCCAAGACGATCACGCACAAGGCGAAGCTGGTCGATTGCGGGGCGCTATTGGCGGCATTCGCGGCGGAGATCGCGCCGTTGGGCGACCGGCGCGGTCCGCTGCTCGTGCAGCTGCCGCCGAGCCTTGCCTTTGACGGGGAGTTGGCGGGCTTTTTCTTCCGTCAGGCGAAGGGCACGCTTGGCGGGCCGGTCGTTTGCGAGCCGCGGCATGCCAGCTGGTTCACGCCCGAAGTCGATGCGCTGCTTGTGGAATGGGAGGTGGCGCGTGTCGCGGCCGATCCGCCGATCTGCGAGGCGGCGGCGGTGCCGGGCGGCTGGCGCGGGCTCAGCTATTTCCGCCTGCACGGCAGCCCGCGCACTTACTGGTCGAGCTATGAAGGCGATGCGCTTCGCCTCTGGTCGGAGCGGGTCGGCGCTGCCCGTGACGGAGGTGGCGAATGCTGGATCATCTTTGACAACACAGCCGGCGGCGCGGCGGCCGGGAATGCACTCGATCTCAAGGCGCTGCTCGGCGCTTAACCGGTCGCCAATGGGTGCGCTTTACATTATTGTCGATCAAAAGGGGTCGCACATCGCAACGGCTGTGACTTGGGTCACGGATTGGGCCTTCGGCGCGAGGTAAGGCGCGTGCCGAAACGGGGGCAAGGCGCCTTGCTTCAAAGGCTTAGGGAGAATGAATGTGCGCAAGTTGATCGCAAGCTTCGCCGCGGGGGCGGCGCTGATCGGGTCCATGTCGCCGGCGATGGCGCAGACCAACATGTCGTCCGACGGCCGGACCTACAAGGACGGCACCACCAAGGGCGCCTCGTCGGCGCGTCGCGGCCAGGAGCGGGCCGAGCGGAACATCCCGACCTGCACGAAAAAGCTCGGCAGCGTCGCCATCGTCGAGCCGGACAGCCAATGGTGGCGGGAATATAATCTGGGCAGCCCCGAGGCGATCCTGAAGGTGTTCATCCAGCAATCGGGCTGCTTCACCATCGTCAATCGCGGTCGGTCGATGGCCAGCCGCAACATGGAACGCGCCATGGCGGACTCGGGCGAGCTCCAGGCGGGTTCCAACCTCGGCAAGGGCCAGGTGAAGACCGCGGACTATTATCTGCAGCCGGACATCGTCACCGCCAACAAGAACTCCGGCGGCGGCGGCGTGGGTGCGGCAGCGGGCGCGATCGGCGGCCTGTTCGGCGGCTTCGGCCGGGCGCTGGGCGGCCTGGCCGGCGGCATCAACGTCAAGAAGGGCGAGGCGACCGTCACCCTTTCCGTCGTCAATGCCCGCACCACCGAGGAAGAGGCGCTGACTCAGGGCTATGCGCGCAAGACCGATGTCGGCTTTGGCGGCGGTGGCGGCTATGGCTGGATGGGCGGCTTCGCGGCAGCTGGGGGCGCCGGATATCAGGACACGGCGATCGGCCAGATCATCGTGCTGGCCTATCTCGACGCCTACACCAAGCTAGTGACGCAGCTGGGCGGCCTGCCCGCGAACGCGGCGGCGGCGGCTCCGCAGGCACGCTAACGAAAGCGGCGGCCTGACGTTTCCCTCGGTCCTGTTTCGCGAGCGATGCTTGCGGCAGGCTGAGGAGCGTCAGGCCGCGCGCCGCAGTTCCAGGCGTCCGAAGATCTCGACCAGCGCCTGGGTGAGTTCCTGCATCATCTCCGGCGTGTGGCTGGGGCCGGGGGTGAAGCGCAGCCGCTCGGTGCCGCGGGGCACGGTCGGATAGTTGATCGGCTGCACGTAGACGCCGTATTCGGCGAGCAGGATGTCGCTGATCCGCTTGGCCTTGACGGGGTTGCCGATCATCAGCGGGACGATGTGGGTGACGGACGGCATCACCGGCAAGCCGGCGTCGGCGAACAGCTGCTTGAGCAAAGCGGCAGAGGCCTGCTGGCCTTCGCGCTCGGCTGAACTGGCCTTCAGGTGCCGCACGCTGGCCAGCACGCCCGCGACCAGCACCGGCGACAGGCTGGTCGTGAAGATGAAGCCCGGGGCGTAGCTGCGGATCACGTCGACGATCACCTGGTCGGCGGCGATATAGCCCCCCATCACGCCGAACGCCTTGCCGAGCGTGCCTTCAATGATGGTCAGCCGGTCGGCGACTTCGTCCCGCTCGGAGATGCCGCCGCCGCGCGGACCGTACATGCCGACGGCATGCACTTCGTCGAGATAGGTCAGCGCGCCGTATCTGTCGGCCAGGTCGCAGATGGCGGCGATCGGCGCCACGTCGCCGTCCATCGAATAGACGCTCTCGAACGCGATCAGCTTGGGTGTTTCGGGGTCTTCGGCCGCCAGCAGCTCTTCGAGATGCGCCAGGTCATTGTGCCGCCACACCCGCTTCTCGCAGCCTGAGTTGCGGATGCCGGCAATCATCGAGGCGTGATTCAGTTCATCGGAGAAGATCACGCAGCCGGGGAGGATCCTGGCGAGGGTGGAGAGCGTCGCTTCGTTCGAAACATAGCCGGAAGTGAAGAGCAGCGCCGCTTCCTTGCCGTGCAAATCGGCGAGCTCGGCTTCGAGGTTCACATGGTAATGCGTGTTGCCGCCGATGTTGCGGGTGCCGCCGGAGCCGGCGCCGACATCGTGCAGCGCTTCCTCCATCGCCGCGACCACCTTGGGGTGCTGGCCCATGGCGAGATAGTCGTTCGAACACCACACCGTGATCGGCTTGGGCCCGTTATGGCCCGCAAAGCAGCGCGCATTGGGGTAAGCCCCCTTGTTGCGCAAAATGTCGATGAACACCCGGTAGCGACCCTCGGTGTGAAGCCGATCGATCGCCTGGGTGAAGATGCGGCCATAGTCGGGGCCGGGTTCGCGGGTGGGCGGCACGATTTTCATGTCCGTCCAACTAGTTGACCTGCCCTTCCTGCGTCATCCGTAGAACTCCGTATCGATTGTGCACGTGCGAAGTTCCATTCGCGGCCCATGGGACGAGGCGGCCTGCTGCCCGTCGAGACGCGCCCCATGGGTGCAGGGGAACAGAGATGGAAACGCTGACTTTCAAGACGTTCGGCTGGTTCGCCGTAGCCTTGATCGCCCTGATGGGGATGATGGCGACGGCCGATCAGGCCTTTGCCGTCCACATGGCGATTGCAGGCGCGGCCGCGCTGATCGCCGGCATTTGGGCGATGAAGAACGCCGACTACGCCGTCTTTCAGGGGCTGAAGCTGCCAAAGCCGGTCGCCACCGGCTATGACGACGATCCGATCCGCTGGGGCGTGATCGCGACGCTGTTCTGGGGTGTCGCCGGCTTTCTCGCCGGGCTTTACATCGCGCTGCAGCTCGCCTTTCCGGCGCTGAACCTGGGGCTGGAATATACCAGCTTCGGTCGGCTGCGGCCGCTCCACACTTCCGCGGTGATCTTCGCGTTCGGCGGCAACGCGCTGATCGCAACCAGCTTCTGGGTGGTGCAGCGCACCTGCCGCGCGCGCCTGGCCTTTCCGTCGCTCGCCCGGTTCGTCTTCTGGGGTTACCAGCTTTTCATCGTGCTCGCCGCGACGGGATACCTGATGGGTGTCACCGCGGCCCGCGAATATGCCGAGCCCGAATGGTATGTGGACCTGTGGCTGACCGCCGTCTGGGTCGCGTATCTCGTGGTGTTCCTGGGCACGATCATCAAGCGCCAGGAGCCGCACATCTATGTAGCGAACTGGTTCTTTCTGGGCTTTATCGTCACGGTGGCGCTGCTGCACATCGTCAACAACCTGGCGATGCCGGTCAGCCTGGTCGGCACCAAGAGCTATTCGCTGTTTGCGGGCGTGCAGGATGCGCTGACCCAGTGGTGGTACGGTCACAACGCGGTCGGCTTCTTCCTGACCGCCGGCTTTCTCGGCATGATGTACTACTTCGTGCCCAAGCAGGCCGAGCGCCCGGTCTACAGCTACCGGCTGTCGATCGTGCACTTCTGGTCGCTGATCTTCATGTACATCTGGGCCGGGCCCCACCACCTCCACTATACGGCTCTGCCTGACTGGGCGCAGACGCTGGGCATGGTCTTCTCGATCATGCTGTGGATGCCGAGCTGGGGCGGCATGATCAACGGCCTTATGACCCTGCGGGGGGCGTGGGACAAGGTCCGCACCGATCCGATCATCCGCATGATGGTGATCTCGCTCGCCTTCTACGGCATGGCGACCTTCGAAGGCCCGATGATGTCCATCAAGGCCGTCAACTCGCTCAGCCACTATACCGATTGGACCATCGGCCACGTTCATTCCGGCGCGCTCGGCTGGAACGGCATGATCACCTTCGCCTGCCTTTACTTCATGGTCCCGCGGCTGTGGAAGCGGGAGCGGCTCTATTCGCTGCGCATGATCAACTGGCACTTCTGGTGCGCGACGGCGGGCATCGTCCTCTACGCGAGCTCGATGTGGGTCGCCGGCATCATGCAGGGCCTGATGTGGCGCGAATATGGGCCGGATGGATACCTGGTCTACAGCTTCGCGGAGGTCGTGGCGGCGATGAAGCCCTATTACCTGATCCGCGCGGCGGGCGGCGGGCTCTACCTGCTCGGCTTCGGCTTCATGATCTGGAACGTCTTCCAGACGATCCGTGGTCGCCTGCGCGACGAAGCGCCGCTCAGCGACGCCCCGTACGATCCTGACGCCGACAAGCCGATCGTCGCCGCTCCCGCCGCACGCCCAGCGCGTGCGCCGGAGCTGGTCCCGGCCGAATAAGGACAAGAACAATGGCAACTAAAATCCTCGACCACGGCAAGATCGAGCGGAACGTCACGCTGCTGCTCGTCCTGTCGCTGATCACGGTCGCGATCGGCGGCATCGTGGAGATCGCTCCCTTGTTCTGGATCGACTCGACGATCGAGAAGGTGAAGGGCGTGCGGCCCTACACCCCGCTCGAGCAGGCCGGGCGCGACATCTACATCCGCGAAGGCTGCTACAACTGTCACAGCCAGATGGTGCGTCCGTTCCGCGACGAGACCGAGCGCTACGGCCATTACAGCCTCGCGGCGGAGTCGATGTACGACCATCCGTTCCAGTGGGGCTCCAAGCGCACCGGGCCGGACCTGGCGCGCGTCGGCGGCCGCTATTCGGACGAATGGCACGTCCAGCATCTGAAGAACCCGCAGCAGGTCGTCCCTGAGTCGATCATGCCAGCCTACGCTTTTCTGGCGGAGCGCGAGCTGAAGACGGCGGACCCGTCCGACACGCTCACCGCGCTCAAGCGGGTCGGCGTGCCCTATTCGGACGATCAGGTGAAAAACGCGGGGGCGGACATCACCGCTCAGGCCGACCCCGAGGCCGACAAGGAAGGGTTCGCCAAGCGCTACCCGGGCGTCGCGGTGCGCGACTGGGACGGCGATCCGAAGCGGGTGACCGAGATGGATGCGCTGGTCGCCTATCTCCAGATGCTCGGCACCTTGGTCGATACCAAGGCCGCGCAGGCGCAGGAGGAGGCCAAGTGACCTATTCCTTCGCACGCGAGTTCGCCGACAGCTGGGGCCTGCTCTTCCTGCTTCTTCTCTTTCTGACTGCGGTGTGGCGGGCCGTGCGCCCGTCCGCCCAGGTCCATCATCAAAGCGCGCGGCTGATCCCGCTGCGCGACGAGGAGCCGAACAATGGCTGACCTGACCGACAAAACTACCGGCCACGAATGGGACGGCATCGAGGAGCGCGACACGCCGCTGCCGCGCTGGTGGCTGTGGACCTTCTACGCGACGATCGTCTTCTCGATCGCGTATTGCATCGCCTATCCGTCCATCCCGTTCCTCAACAGCGCCTCCGAAGGCGTGCTCCGCTGGTCCAGCCGCGGGGCGCTTGCGGAGGAACAGGCGGCCGTGAAGAAGTCGCGTGCCGGCATCGAGCATCAGCTCGCCAGCCTGGACGTCGAGCAGATCGCCGCCAATCCCGCGCTGATGCGCACGGCGGTGGAAGGCGGACGCGCGGCCTACAAGGTCAACTGCGTCCAGTGCCATGGCTCGGGTGCCGCCGGTTCGCCGGGCTACCCGAACCTCAACGACAATGAATGGCTGTGGGGCGGCGACATGAAGACGATCCGGGCGACGCTGGAGCATGGCATCCGCCAGCCCGGCGACGACGCTACCCGGATGAGCCAGATGCCGGCCTTCGGCCGCGACGGCATCTTGAAGCCGGGCGAGGTCGAGGACGTCGTCTCCTATGTCCGCTTCGTTGGCAAGCAGGAGCGGAACAGCGCTTCGGCGCAGCGTGGCGCCGCGCTGTACGCCGCAAACTGCGTCGCCTGCCATGGTGCTGACCTCAAGGGCAATCGCGAGCTCGGCGCTCCCAATCTCGCCGATGCGATCTGGCTCTATGGAGGCGACCGCCAGTCGATCGCCAACACCGTCACCAATGCGCGCTACGGCGTGATGCCGGCCTGGAAGCAGAAGCTCGATCCGGCCACGCTCAACATGCTCACTGCCTATGTGCACAGCCTGGGAGGCGGCGAGTAACGATGGGCGTGATGGAGCCCATCTCGGCTCAGAAGCCGCTCTATGCCAAGCGGAAGGACATCTTCCCCAAGGTGGTGGACGGCTTCTACCGGCGGCTCAAATGGGCGATCATGGCGGTCACGCTCGCCATCTACTACGTGACGCCATGGCTGCGTTGGGATCGCGGCGCCTATGCTCCCGATCAGGCGGTGCTGGTCGATCTCGCCCATCGCCGTTTCTACTTCTTCGCGCTCGAGATCTGGCCGCACGAATTCTATTATGTCGCCGGCCTGTTGGTGATGGCGGGCATCGGGCTGTTCCTGATCACCTCGGCCGTTGGCCGCGCCTGGTGCGGTTACGCATGCCCGCAGACAGTCTGGACCGATCTGTTCCTGCACATCGAGCGCTGGATCGACGGCGACCGCAACGCGCAGATCAAGCTGCGCAAGGCGACGCTCGGCCTGGAAAAGATCGGCAAGCGTGTCGCCAAGCATGGCCTTTGGCTACTCGTCGGTCTCCTCACCGGCGGCGCCTGGGTCTTCTATTTCGCCGACGCGCCGACCCTGCTGCGCGACCTGTTCACCGGCGAGGCCGCCTTCGTCGCTTATGCGACCGTCGCGACGCTGACCGCCACCACCTATGTCTTCGCCGGCTGGATGCGGGAGCAGGTGTGCAACTACATGTGCCCCTGGCCGCGCATCCAAGCGGCGATGCTCGACGAGCGTTCGCTGATCGTCACCTACAAGGACTGGCGCGGCGAACCGCGCAGCCACGGCCTCAAGCGACAGCTCGACGTGATAGACGTCGGCACGGCCGGTGACTGTATCGACTGCATGGCCTGCGTGCAGGTCTGCCCCGCGGGCATCGACATCCGCAATGGCACTCAGCTCGAATGCATCACCTGCGCGCTCTGCATCGACGCGTGCGACCAGGTGATGGCCAAGGTCGGGCGCCCACGCGGGCTGATCGACTATGCAACGCTGGAGGACTGTAAGGCTGAAGCTGCCGGTGCGCCGCCGGTGCCGATCACGCGGACGCTGCTGCGTTCGCGGACGCTTATGTATTTTGGCCTTTGGTCGGCGATCGGGCTGGGAATGGTGCTGTCGCTCGGTGCGCGCGTGCGCCTCGACCTCTCGATTGCGCAGGACCGCAACCCGCTCTGGGTGCAGATGGCCGATGGCGACATCCGTAACGCCTACACCATCAAGATCCGCAACATGGAGACGCGACCGCGGCCCGTGCGCATCACGCTGGAAGGGCTGCCCGGCGCTAGTCTTTGGGACTCGCTGGCAAGCGAGAAGCAGGCGGGGACGTCGCTGACGATGACAGTGCCGGCCGACCAGGTGGAAATGCGCCGCATCTATGTCCGCGGGCGCCGCACGGCTCCGGAGAACTACGCATTGAGGCTGGAGGCCCTCGACGGCCAAGAGGCGGGCGATACCGACGAGGTTCGGTTCGCGCGTCCGGAGTAAGTTTCAGTGACCAAGCGCTTCACCGGCTGGCACATGCTGGCCGCCATGATCGCCTTTTTCGCCGTGGTGATCGGCGTCAACACGGTGATGGCGACAGCGGCGACCCGGACGTTCGGCGGCAAGGTCGTCGAGAACAGCTATGTCGCGACGCAGAAGTATAACGGGTGGCTCGATCAGGCGGCCGCGCAACGGCGGCTCGGCTGGACGGTCACGGCGGCGGGCACCGGAGGGCGCGCCACCGTCAGAACCGTGGCGGGTGCGCGGCTGACCGCCATCGCAGCGCACCCGCTCGGCCGCCTGGGCGACCAGACGCTCACCTTCGCCGAGGAAGCGCCAGGCCGGTACGTTGCGCATCAGCTGCTGCCGAAAGGACGCTGGAAACTGCGCCTCGTCGTCCGCGGCGGCGAGAACCAGGCGCGATATCTCGAAGACCTGACGCTGTGACAGCCGTCCTGGAACATAGCGAGTTTGCGCTGCCCGGCGTCAGGTGCGCCGGCTGCATTTCGAAGATCGAAACGGGTCTCGCCCCTCTTAAGGGTCTCGCCAGCGCGCGTGTGAACTTCACCGCCAAGCGCGTTCTCGTCGATCACGAGGCGGGGCTGAAACCGGATGCGATTCGCGCGGCGCTGGAGAGATTGGGCTTCGAGGCGCAGCCGATCGCATCTCAGACCGACTCGAAGGACGATCGCGAAAGCAAGGCGCTGCTGAGGGCGATGGGTGTCGCCGGCTTCGCGGCGATGAACGTGATGCTGCTTGCCATGTCCGTGTGGTCCGGGGCGAGCGGATCGACCCGCGACCTGTTCCACTGGCTGTGTGCGCTAATCGCCATGCCGGCGGTCGCCTATGCGGGGCAGCCCTTCTTTAAATCGGCCTGGGCCGCGCTGCGCCAGGGACGCACCAACATGGACGTGCCGATTTCGGTCGGCGTGATCCTGGCGACGGCACTCAGCCTGTTCGAAACGATTGTCGGCGGTGAGCACACCTATTTCGACGGCGCGATCGCATTGCTCTTCTTCCTGCTGATCGGGCGCTATCTCGACAGCATGATGCGCGACCGCGCGCGGCACGGAGTCGCTGCACTGCTGCGCCAAACAGCGCCCGGCGGCACCGTATTGAAGCCGGACGGTACCACTGCCTGGTTGAAAGCGGCCGAACTGGAGCCCGGCATGACATTGCTGGTGGCGGCCGGAGAGCGGATCGCCGCCGACGGCGTGGTTCAGACCGGCGCTTCCAGCCTCGATCTGTCGCTGATCACCGGTGAGAGCCGGCCAGAAGCCATTGTTCCCGGCGCACGCGTGATGGCCGGAACGCTCAACCTCGACGCGCCGCTGACCGTGCGCGTGACAGCCGCCGGCGACCGCACCACCATAGCCGAGATCGCCCGACTGATGGAGGCGGCGGGCCAGAGCCGGTCGCTCTACGTCCGCATCGCCGACCGGGCGGCGCGCTATTATGCGCCTGCCGTGCACACGCTCGCCGCGCTGAGCTTTGCCGGCTGGATGATCGCGGGCGCCGGCTGGCACGCCTCGCTGCTGATCGCAGTCGCGGTGCTGATCATCACATGCCCCTGCGCGCTGGGGCTCGCAGTTCCGGTCGCGCAAGTGGTCGCCGCGGGTGCGCTGATGAAGCGCGGTATCCTGATCAAGGACGGTTCGGCGCTGGAGCGGCTCGCCGAGGCGGACACTGCCCGCTTCGACAAGACAGGCACGCTGACGCTCGGTCGCCCGACGCCTGAAGAGCTGCCGCTCGCCGAGGAGGAAAAGCCGGTCGCCCTCGCCCTGGCGCGCGCCAGCACGCACCCGATCTCAAGAGCGCTGGCTGCGGCGCTACAGGGCGAAGGCGTGCTGGCGGCATCCGTCGAGGACCTGAAGGAAGTGGCGGGCCGGGGTGTCTGCGGCCGCTGGAACGGGTCCGAGGTGCGGTTGGGCCGTCCCGACTGGCTGAACATATCGGCTGCGGATGCAGATGGACTGGTTACCGCATTCGCGCTTGGAGGCGCGGAACCGCGCCTGCTCCGCTTCAGCGATCAGCTGCGCCCCGGGGCAGCTCAGGCGATCGGCGATCTGCGGGCGCTCGGCATCGACACCGAGATCCTGTCCGGTGACCGGCCCGGCGCCGTGCTCGCGGTTGCGAGCGCACTCGGCCTTGCTGGCCACGCGGGCATGACGCCGCAGAGCAAGCTCGCGGTCGTCGAGTCCCTTCGAACGGCGGGACGCAAGGTGCTGATGGTCGGCGATGGCCTGAACGACGGACCCGCGCTCGCGGCCGGGCATGTGTCGCTTGCCCCCGCCTCCGCCAGCGACGTTGGACAGACGGCAGCCGATGCCGTGTTCCTGGGCGATAGCCTTGCGCCGGTTCCGGTCGCTGTTCGCGCCGCGCGGCGAACGCTCCGCATCGTCAAGCAGAACTTCGTGCTGGCGATCGGCTATAACGTCTTCGCGGTGCCGCTGGCGATTGCCGGCTACGTGACCCCGCTGATCGCCGCCGTTTCCATGTCCACCTCGTCGATCATCGTGATCGCGAACGCCTTGCGCCTGAGGAGTTGCGCCCGATGAGCGGCCTCGCCTTTCTGATTCCGGTCGCACTCGGCCTCGGCCTGAGCGGACTCGTCGCCTTTCTCTGGTCGCTCAACAACGGTCAATATGAGGATATGGACGGCGCTGCCGTGCGCATCCTGATCGATGAGGAACAGGCGCAGTGAAGGCGTGGCCGGCCGCTGCAGCTATCGCGATGATGGCGTGGCCGACAATCCCGGCCGATGCCACGGTGCTGCACGTCGAGCTGTGCAATGGCGGCACCGCCCAAATTCCGATCGACCGCGAGCACAAGCCGAAGCGCGATTGCGCCTCTCCCTGCCACGCCTTGGTCGGGCGCAAGCGCAGCCAGTCCGTATAAGCCCGTATTTCTGGCGGGCAGCCGGCTCGGCAGAACGGCCCCATGTGGCCTTATCATCCCGAACTGCTCGCCCGGCCCGTGCCGCGCTATACCAGTTTCCCGACCGCAGCCGAGTTCCACTACGGCGTCGGCAATGCGTCCTTCGAGGCGGAACTGGACGCGTTGAAGCCCGGCACGCCGGTGTCGCTCTACCTGCACATCCCCTATTGCCACGAGATCTGCTGGTATTGCGGATGCAACACTGGCGCGGCGAACAAGGCGACGCGTCTCGCTTCCTATCTTGATGCTCTCAAGGCTGAGATCGCCACCTTGGCCGCGCGGATCGGGGAACGGGCGATCGTCCGTCGCATTTCGTTCGGTGGCGGCAGTCCCAACGCGATCGCACCGGAGGAATTCGAGGCTCTGACTGCGCTGCTCAAGCGCAGTTTTTCGGCCGAAGGCGCAACGCTTTCGATCGAACTCGATCCGCGCAGCTACACGCCCGACTGGCGCGCGCGCTTGCGCGAAGCGGGGTCGCCCGCGCTAGCCTCGGCGTGCAGACGTTCGACGAGGCGACGCAGCGTGCCATCGGGCGAATCCAGCCGACCGAGCTGATCGAGAATGTGACGGCAGAGCTGCGTCAGGCGGGCGTACACTCCATCAACTACGACCTGATGTACGGCTTGCCCGGCCAGACAATCGACACGCTGGAGCGCTCGCTCGATCAGGCGCTTGCGCACAGGCCCGAGCGGCTCGCGGTGTTCGGCTACGCTCATGTGCCGCACCTGCTGCCGCGCCAGCGCCGCATCGATGCGAGCGCGCTGCCGGATCAATATTCACGCTTCCGCCAGGCGGCCTTTGCGCACCATCTGCTGGTGCGCGCCGGCTATACGGCGATCGGCTTCGACCATTTCGCTCTGCCGCACGATGCGATCGCGCGCGCTGCCGGACGTGGCGAACTGCACCGCAACTTCCAGGGCTTCACGGAGGATTCCGCGGAAGTGCTGATTGGGCTGGGCGCGAGTGCGATCAGCCAGTTTCCGGACTTGCTCGCCCAGAATGAGAAAAGCGCCGGCCGCTATCGCATGCGCACCCTTGCCGGCGGCTTTGCGGTCGAGCGGGGCATCGTTCGCGCGCCCGAAGACCGTGCCCGGGCGCGGATCGTTGAAGATCTGTTGTGTCACGGCCGCGCGGATGCGCCCCTGGCGCGCTTCCCCTTAAGCCGAGTGGCGCTGTCGCCCTTCACGGCTGCCGGGCTGGTCGAGATCCAGGGCGACATGATCGTGCTGATGCCGGGGGCGCTGCCCTATGCCCGCGCGATCGCCGCGTGCTTCGACCCCTATCGCCAGGCCGATCCGCGCCGCTTCAGCAGCGCGGTATGAGCGAGCGGTGTAATGGCTGCTGCGCGCTGCAGTCCGGCATCTGCAGCACGCTCACGGCAGAGGAGCTGGAGCGGCTGAGCGTGCTTGGCCATACGCGCGCACTCCAGCCCGGTCAGGCGCTGCTGTGGGAAAGTGCCGAGGCGGCCGTGGTCGCCAACATCAAGTCGGGCGTGGTGAAGCTCACCACCTTGTCCGGCGAAGGCCGCGAGCAGATCGTGGGGCTTGCCTATCCGGGTCAATTCATCGGGCGTCCCTTCGCCGACCGCTCGGTTTACAGCGCGGTCGCCATTGGGCCGGTCGAACTCTGCCTGTTCTCCAAGCCCGAGTTTGAGCGCTTCCTCGAAACCCATCCGAGCCTGGCGCTCGACCTCCTTCGGCGAACGCTTGACGACCTTGACGATGCGCGCCGGCTGATGCTGCTGCTCGGCCGCGGTTCGGCCGAGCAGAGAGTCGCGACGCTGCTGCTGAGCCTGGCCCGGCAATGCGGAGCCGACGGTGCGTTCGACCTGCCGCTCGGTCGCCAGCAAATGGCCGATGTGCTGGGGCTCACCATCGAGACGGTCAGCCGACAATTGACCAACCTGAAACGCGGCGGCGTTATCGCGCTGTCCGGCCGGCGCGGCGTCGCTCTGACCCGTGCCGACCGACTGGAAGCGCTCGCCGCCTAGAACTTCATTCCAACGCCGGCGCCGAATACGAACGGATCGAGGCCGATCCGGACCCGCTGCACGCCGGCCGCGGTCGTCGCCAGCCGCGCCGTGGTATCGATATCGATATATTTCACGTCAAGGTTCAGGAACATGCGTTCATTGAGCTTGAAATCGACGCCCGCCTGCGCCGCCCAGCCGACGCTGTCCTTCATCTTGACGCTGGTCTTGCCGACAGCGGTCTCCAACCCCTTGGAAGCGTTCTCCGAATAGAAGAGCGTGTAGTTCACGCCCGCGCCGATGTAAGGGCGCACCGGGCCGTCCTTGATCGGGTGGTATTGCAGCGTGAGCGTGGGCGGCAGCACCCATGTGGAGGCAAGCTTGCCGATGCCGCCGGTCGTACCGGTCTTGCCCGACGCGCTGTGCTTGGTGGTGGCGGCGATCAGTTCCAGCCCCCAATGATCGGCGACCATGTAGGTTACGTCGACTTCGGGCATGAAGCTGTTGTTGACCTTCACCTTCTCGCCCGGGAATGCCGGCAGCACGCTCCCTGATTTCTCATTGGGAGCCACGACGATGCCCCGCAGCCGCACGAGCACATCGCCGGCCTCTGCATGAGCAGGAGAAGCGGCGGCAAGTATCGCCGCAGCGGCAACGAGATAACGCATGATGATTGTCCTTCCTTGTGTTCTGCCGGCCGGTTAGGCGGAAGGACCTGCCGGCACTTTGATTTACCTCAAAGCTAGGTTTGACTAAGGATAAGTCCCTAGTTGGGCGGCCGATCTACGGAATGACTATGGCCACAGCTGGTTCTTCCGCGTCGTCTGACGACGCGGCCGAGTCTCATGGTAGAAGAGAGCCGCTCGAGGCGGCTTGGCGTCACGCGAACAGGTTGCGTTCGCCGTCGGCTTCGATCGGTTCCGGAATCGGAAGCTGGGTCGCGTGTGGCTTATGCCTGACCAGGCTGCCGGCGATCACCTCCGCAGCCGCGAGCGAGCATTCTGCGGCGATCTCATAGGGTAGGCGCCACAGGCCGAACAGGTCTGCCGCAAGGCTGGGCTGGTGGTGGTTTTTCGGCATGGCTGCGCTCCTTCGTCCCTCGTTTGGCGGGACCGAACGCGACCTCCTATCGTGGAGTTTACCTAGTCAGCGGCCTGCTCGCCGAGCCCAGCCGCGAAGGCGATGCGGAGCGCCTCGGAAAGGCTCTTCACGTCGAGTTTTGTCATCAGGTTTGCGCGGTGGATTTCAACGGTGCGCGGGCTGATCCCGAGATCATAGGCAATCGACTTGTTTGGCAGACCTTCGACCAGGCCCCGCAGCACATCGCGCTCACGCGGGGTCAGCACCTCCAGCCGGGTGGCGGCCTCCTCCGCCCGCAGTTTACGCACATCGCTCTCGCCCAGCTTGGCGAAGCCCTGATCCAGCGCCGACATCAGCGTCGTCTTCTCGAACGGCTTTTCGATGAAATCGATCGCGCCCGACTTCATCGCCCGCACCGCCAGTCCAACGTCGCCATGGCCGGTCATGATGACCACCGGAAGGGTGATGCCCTGATCGGCCATGGCCCTCTGGACTTCCAGTCCGTCCATGCCGGGCATCCGGATGTCGAGCAGCACGCACCCGGGGGCGAGCTTCGCCGCTGTCTTCAGGAACGCTTCGCCGCAATCGAACAACTCGACCTTGTGGCCCGACGTGCGCAGCATGAAGTTGAGCGAGCGGCGGATCGCTTCGTCATCATCGACGACATAGACCAGCTTTTCAGTCATTCTGGTCTTCATCTCCTGCAATCAGCGTAAAGTGGAACGCGGTTCCGCCAAGCGGCGACGGTTCTGCCCAGATGCGTCCGCCCTGCGCCTCGATCATCGTGCGGCAGATCGACAGCCCCAGCCCCATGCCGCTGTCCTTGGTGCTCTGAAACGGTTCGAACAGCTTCGAACGGATTTCCTTGTCCAGCCCCGCCCCGCTATCCGCGACGGACACGCGAACGCAGTCGCCGTCTCGTGTCGAGCGGATTTCCAGCTTTCTCACAGGGCAGGTTTCCATCGCCTCGATCGCATTGCGCACCAGGTTGAGAAAAACCTGCTGCACTTGGATACGATCCACCAGCACCGCGTCGCCGGATGGGTCCAGATCGAGCAGGACGTCGACACCGCGCCCGCCGCCGCCCGCAAGCGCCAACGCGTTTGCCTCGATCACCAGTTTGTAGAGGCTCTCGACGCGCCGCTCGGCCTCGCCGCGCGAGATGAAATCGCGAAGTCGGCGGACGATCTGCCCAGCGCGGATCGCCTGCGCGGCCGTCTCGTTGAACGCCTCTTTCAGCATCTCCGCGACGTCAGGCGTGACGTCCCCGCCGAGCAGATCCCGCGAGGCCTCCATATAAGTCGAAATCGCGCTGAGCGGCTGGTTTAGCTCGTGCGCGAGGGCGGCTGCGAGCGTGCCCATTGCGCTCACCCGCGACACATGGCCAAGCTCGCCTTGAAGATCCTGCAAGCGGCGCTGCGTCTGCTGCCGCTCCGTTAGGTCGCGAATGAAGCCAGTGAACAACCGTTCCTCGCCGGCGCGCGCTTCGCCTATCGACAGCTCAATTGGGAAGGTGGAGCCATCCCGCCGACGCGCCGTCGTCACCCGGCCGATGCCGATGATCCGCCTTTCCCCCGTCGTCTTGTAGCGGTGAAGATAGCCGTCGTGTCGTTCGCGATCCGGGGACGGCATCAACATGCTGACATTCTCTCCCAGTACGTCGGCTTCCGAATAGCCGAACATGCGTTCCGCCGCGGCGCTGAAGGAAAGGATCGTACCCTCGGGATCGATCACCACCATCGCGTCCTGAACTGTGGAGAGGATCGATCTTAGATGCGCCTCGCTCAGAGGTGCGTGCGACAGCGGGGGGGCATCTGTTGGCATCGGCTCCATGTCGTCGTTCGCGGCCTCCGTATCAATCCGTATTCCGGGCTTAGAGCCGGTCGGGCAGATCGCTGACATGAGCTGGAAAACCGTCCGTCTCGAACTTGCGCGATCCGCCGGCTACCCGAACGGATCGGCGACCCGCGCCTATCTCCTGCACCTGCCGCTTGAGGAGAGCGGTTTGGTGAACGAGGATGCGTTCCAGCGTTCGCCGGCGCTGGCGACCGTCCGCCGCCACTGGCCGAACGAGCGGGACCGCGCCGGCTATGTCATTCGCAAGCCGAAGGGCTGGGCGTTCTCCTATGCGCCGGGCGACGCGGACGACGAGGATCTGTTTCACCTCGAAGCCCATCCGCTGCGCCCGGGCGAATATGTGACGATCATTGAACCCGACGGGGATCGTTTGCCCTATCGCGTCGTGGCCGCGGAGGCGCAATTGGCGGCATGATCGCCGCCGATTCGTACAAGTCCAAGCTCGTCGCCTCCGCAGCTGCTGTCGGTTCAGTTGAAGCGGGCGCAAACATCGCCATGGGCATGGCGATGTCGGAGCCACCGGCTCTTCTGGCGGCACTGGCCGATCGCGTCGCAAAAGGCGATCTCGCGGGCTTCAACCTCTGGTACTTCCATTCCCTGCTCCACGCCGGCGCGACCGTGCTGCGTTATGAGCTGACCGACCGTATTCGGCCGCATTGTATGTTCCTGACCGGAATCGAGCGCGAGTTGATGCGGCGCGGGGAAGCAGAAGGCCGATCGCCGGTAGAGTTCGTGCCGACCGCCTTCAGCGAGGCCCCGCGCATCCTATCGGAGCGTGTTCGCCTCGACGCATTCATCGTCACCGTTTCGCCAATGGACCGGAATGGCTGGTTCACCTTTGGCACCGGCAACGACTATGCGAGCACCGCCGCACGCGCGGCGAAGCGGCTGATCGTCGAGGTCAACGCCAATATGCCGCGCGTGTTCGGGGAATCGCTGCTGCACGTTTCCGAAGTCGATGCCATCGTTGAGAACGATACGGCGCTTCCCGACCTTGCCTTCGCCGATCCCTCCGCCGAAGACCAGGCGATTGCCCGCACGGTCGCTTCGATGATCGAAGACGGCGCCTGTCTGCAGATGGGCATCGGCACGTTGCCGAACGCGGTTTGCGCATTGCTTCACGATCGAAAGGATCTGGGCATCCACACCGAGCTGCTGACGCCGGGCCTGGCGAAGCTGGTTGAAAGCGGAGCAGTCACCAATCGCCGAAAGGCCACTTACCCGGGCCGAAGCGTGTTCACCTTCGCGATGGGCGACCGGCCGTTCTATGATTTCCTGAATGACAATCCGTCGATGCACAGCGCACCGGTCCATAGTGTCAATGATCCGCGTCACATTGCCAAGAACGACAATGTGGTGTCCGTCAACGCGACTCTTCAGGTTGACCTGTCGGGTGCGTGCAACTCCGAACACATGATGGGGCGCCAATATAGCGGCTCGGGCGGTCAGCTCGACTTTGTGCGGGGCGCGCGGGCTTCCAAAGGCGGCAAATCGATCATCGCTTGCGCCTCAACCGCGAGGAACGGCACGATCTCCCGCATCGTGTCGGCCCTGAGCGGACCTGTGACCACCCCGCGCAACGACACCCAGATCGTCGTCACTGAATATGGCTGGACCGACCTGACCGGCAAATCGCTGCAGGAGCGCCGCGAAGCCCTGATCGGCATAGCTCACCCGAACTTCCGCGACGTACTGTCCAAGGCCTGAGCTGCCGCCCGTGTTCCGGCTGAGCAGGGTGTCTGGTGCGCGTGTCAGTCCTCCGCGAACCAGTCTCAGCGTGATTTCCCTGATACGTGCCTGAAGCAGCGAATTGCGCGTGCTCAGATTGAGCTGGAGCCCGAAGAATGGGCCCATATTGAGCGACTTCACGCTGATTAAGGCGCTAAACTCGAATTTGGAACAGGGACTTTCTTCGGGCGAAACAGCGAACGTTCGATCGAAGAGCAAGGCAGCGCCCAAACTTGAACAGGGAAAGTTCGTGCAGCCTGGCCTTGCGAAACGTTGGTCGACCAAACGCATATGCTCTGCATATGGGACTGCTCCTTCGGTCAGGAGCATGAAATGGACAGCACCTCCTTATGGTACATATGGGCCTCCGATACGGCCCCTTCGATCAAGCGCCGTATTGCACGGGGCGAGCCAATCTTGGCGAATGACCTCGCTAGGGCAATCGCGAATGATCCGAACATAGTCGGAAGCGTCGAATACCGGCTCGCCTTGATCGAAGCTCTCCACAATGATCACTCCTCGGAGCGCCGCCTGTCGAGGAACACCTACTATAAGCGCCAAGCGTGTCGGGCTCGGCTCAGGTCCGAACCGGCCTTGGTACAAGACGAAGAAATTCGGCAGCTCATTACTCGGGGGCTCGAGGGCAAACTTAGGCCGAAGCGGGGCCGGCCCCGCTTGAGTGACAATCAGCGGCTTATCGACGCAATCTACTTAAGTGACGCAGTTGGGCATAGGACTGCGCAGATCAGAGCTGAGCGCAAGGCCAAGCCCGATCCAAGAGACCGCTCGGCGCTCCCGCCGTGCGTGCAGGCGGCCACCGAGATTGGGCTTCCCAGGATGTTGAGCGGGGGATCGGTGCTCAATGCGATCTCGCGCTACAGAAAATGCGTGCGATTTTCCGTGAAAGACGATGACCGCCAGTTGTGAGAACTGATCTGCCTCTCAACGAAGGAGGCTAACTTGAACGACTTGACCCCGTTTGTTGCGCGGGAACTGAAGCAGTGCCCGATCTCGGCTCTGACACCACACCCGCGCAACGCTCGTACGCACTCGAAGCGTCAGATCGAGCAGATCGAGGTGAGCATCCGCCGGTTCGGGTTTACGAACCCGGTACTCGCTGATCTGGAGGGCCGTATCATCGCTGGTCATGGACGCGTCGCGGCAGCGAAGCGCCTCGGAATGCACACTGTGCCAGTGGTACTGATTGAAGGTCTCAGCGAGGCTGACATCCGCGCCTATATCATCGCGGACAATCGCCTCGCCGAGCTCGCTGGATGGGATACCGAGCTGCTGAAGCTGGAGCTTGGCGCGATCCTTGATCTCGAGGCAGATTATGATCTCGCGCTGACTGGCTTCGAAGGAGGGGCGCTCGAAGCGCTGCTTGAGGCAGCTGCTACGATCAGTGGCGAAGAGTTTGCCCCGAAGATTGATCTCGACGTGCCTATCGTTAGCGGCCGCGGCGACATTTGGATGCTAGGCCGACATCGTCTGATCTGCGGCGATGCTCGGGAACGACAGGTATATGCGCGGCTGATGGATGGCGAAAAGGCGCAGCTCGTCTTTACTGATCCTCCCTACAATGTCGCTATCGACAAGAATGTATGCGGGCTGGGAAGCGTCAAGCACGCGGAGTTCGCAATGGCATCGGGCGAGATGACGGAAGCGGAGTTCGAGGCGTTTCTCAGATCCAGCCTTTCGAACCTGGCCTGGGCCAGCTGCGATGGCTCGATTCACTTCGTGTGTATGGACTGGCGGCACATTCGGGAACTGCTTGGTGCTGCGAGCTCGATCTATTCGGAACTGAAGAACCTAATCGTCTGGAACAAGGACAATGGCGGGATGGGAGCGTTCTATCGGTCGAAGCACGAGCTGATCTTCGCTTTCAAGAAGGGCACTGCAAAGCATATTAATAACTTCGAGCTGGGACAGCACGGTCGTTATCGTACCAACGTCTGGGATTACGCCGGCGTCAACTCCTTGAAGGCGGAGCGAGCCGAGGAGCTTGCCATGCATCCGACGGTCAAGCCCATCGCAATGGTGGCTGATGCGATCCGAGACTGCTCGAAGCCGAACGGACTAGTCCTCGACGCTTTTTCAGGATCCGGAACCACGATCATGGCTGCGGAGCAGACTGGCAGGCGCGGTTGTGCGATCGAGTACGATCCTCGCTACGTCGATGTGGCTGTGCGGCGCTGGCAGTCTCAGACAGGCCAGCAGGCTCACCTGGGCGATTCCGGTGCGACGTTCGACGAGGTGGCTGCCGCACTGGCAGAGTAGGTCTTGGGCCGACACCAATGGGTAGCGGCGTCGCCGAGCGTGCGCATTTTCCGTGAAAGCACCAAGCTCGGATATGCGGCATTCGGCTCCTTTCTTGAAGGATGTGGAGATCCTAATGAGCGACGATCAGGTGGGGTATGGAAAGCCGCCGAAGCGGCACAGGTTCAGGAAGGGACAGTCAGGCAATCCCCGGGGCAGGCCGAAGAAGGTTAATCAGACTGTCCGCAATACCGAAGCTGAAATTCTGAAGCGGCTCGGGGAAGAGCCAGTGATGATCAACGGAAAGCCGTGCACCGCTCTCGAATTGGAACTGAGGATGCTCGTTGGCAAGGCAATGCGAGGGGAACTGGCGGCTATGAAGTTGCTCGACCGGAAGCGTGATGCTGCAGGTCTGCTGAAGCCAGCCCCCGTGGGTGGCGTGCTTGTCATCCCGCGAGCGCCGAGCCTGGAAGAGTGGGAGCGCGAAGCCTGTGAAAGCCAGCGCAAGTACCGCGAGCAGCAGCCAGACGACGAGGATATTGCTCAAGATTGAACCGACTCAATCACCGTCCTGGCGTCTCGCTGGATGTCGGGACGGGTGAGTGCGCCTCGCAACTGGAGGCACAGGACATCCAGTAGTTCCAGTTGCGCAGCCGAGGGCTCGAGTGGGCTGCTGAAATGCCACCGTCTGTGTTGCAGGAAAAGTGCAATCCAGAGCTCGACAGCGTCGCCAGGCCACTTGCCGGTGAGCATGGCGTGTTCCCGCTGCGATGCTTCGAGCTGGTCGGCTTTGCAGAGGCCAAGCTGCTCGATCAGCTCATAGCCGTTGATCAGGTGAGCAATCTCGCCAGCGTCACCCCAGCCGAACCCATCGGGCAAGGCTGCAAGGTCTCCGCTCCGGATCCGCGCAAGCATCGGATCGGCCCTCCTCTGGTGCGTCGCGAGATGGCGGAGCAGGTGCGCGCGCCGGAACTCGGCCGGTATGGGCCCGAACAGCCGTGTTGCGAGCGCTGCAATCGTTGGCACGACCTCGAAGCGTGAGCGGCGGATCACGCGGTGATCAGGCCGCACCTTCTTCTCCCCGAGGGAATTCCCTTTCGTGTGTCGCGCAACTGCGCTGCCGAGATCAGGAAGCGGCTCTCCGGGCTCGCCGCCGAACCACTGGAACTGCTGCAGCTCGAAGCTGTGCGGGTCGTAGGTCATCCAGATCACGCAGCCGGACGGGGCTGCGGAGAGGTGGGTATTGATGGTCACCTCCGCCCGCCTGCCGCCCGTGATCATTGCCTTGAGCTGGATGTGCCGGAACACGCGACTGGCGTTGATCACAATATCCGAGCCCCAGGCGTCCACGTCGCTTCGCAACACATCGAACGTGAGACCCGGCCGCATCAGCTCGGCCGTCAGCTCGGCGAGGAACCTGTACTCGAGGACTTTCTCGCGAGCGCTCGAGGCGTGTGTGACCTGCCGATCCATCTCCGACATTGCGTCTCCTGTCGACTATCAGTGACACGACGTACCGCTCTCCATGCGCGGCAAGTCAACAGGGAATGTCACTCATCGTCTGTAGATGGATCGTCTGCAGGCGCGTCTCTGGGCTGCCGTGGACATCCGGCAGCGCCTCGCCAGCAACCTGCGCCGTCTCCGACAGGAGAAGGGCCTCAGTCAGGAGGCCTTTGCTGATGAAGCCGGTATCCACAGGACCTACGTTTCCGACCTCGAACGCGGCGCGCGCAATCCGACAATCACAATCGTCGAGAAGCTAGCGGCAGCACTTGGTGTCAGTGCAGGCGCCCTGCTCGACTAGTTGCTTCCAGGTTCCAGGATCCGTGTGGCCATAGCTCAGGCCGGGTCGATCCGGTCAACATCGATTAGGTTGAAGCCACTGCGCTGCCCGGTCACGTGCATGCGCCGCCCGAGCATGTCGGGCCTGAAGCGCCTCAGGTCCAGCTCCCATTCCCCGCCATCGTCGACCCTGAGGATGATGCGGCGCCCATCCCGCAGCACCAGTCCCGTCTCCTCCACCTTGTCCCCGATCGGCATGGCGATCTCCAGCTCCCTAGTTCCGCTTTCGTTCTGTCCTATTTCGAACCGAATGGGTTATGCCGATTCGCAGAAAGGAGCCGGAACAATGATCTTCGATGCTGCTTGGGTCACGGCCGTGGCCGGCCTTGTGACCAGCCTAGCCACGCTGGTCTGGGCTTTTCGCCGACGTACGTGACGAGAGTGGCCGGCTCTGGTGAGGCCGGCCACATCAATCGCCCGCGCTGTGAGTTACTGGCCGGCCGCGGCAGCCGGCGCCGCGCCGGTGAACTTCACGGCCGTACCCGTGGCGTTGGTCTTGCCCCAGCTGAAGGCGCTGACATGGCTGTCGCCATACTTCGCGTTGACGACCGCGTCGGCGCCCATTTTTTCGGCGCGCTCCCACAGCTCCCGGTAGATCTTCTCCTGGCTGGCTTCCTTGCTGAAGACGCTCCCCTTGCGGACCCCCGCCTTCACCTCTCCGACCACCGTATAGGGGCGGTCCGTGAGGTCGTATGCAAAGACCGGCACACCGACGTCCTCGTTCACCACAACAAAAGCCTTCTTTTCCTTCGCTGCCGCTCCACCCGACACAGTCATGGCGCCCGCCAGCAGAGCAGCGGCAACAAGCTTCCGAACCATCAGAATCCCCCATCCATGTCGCTGCCCCGCGCAGCGATCAGCCCCAGTGAACCGGAAGTGTTAAGGTCTTCCAGCCACTTGCGGCGTCAGCCTAGTCCGGCCACAACAGCACGCCAAGGGGGTTCACATGAGGTTATCCGCAGCTGCTGCCGCCGCAGCCATGATCACAAACGCGGTCTCCGCGCAGACTTTTCCCTTGCCGGTTGCGCCGGTAAACGTGAGCACTCCGACGGCACCGACCATCGTGCTTTCAAGGGATACCCCAGTCGAGCTGATGGCGCCGGCGGAGGTCAGCACGGCGACCGTTACAGCCGGACAGATGTTCAGGCTGAGGGTCAACAAGGCCGTGGTCGTCGACGGCCGCACGATCATTCCGGTCGGTACGCCTGCCTTTGGCCAGGTGACGGCGGCACGCGATTCCGGGGGTCTAGGGAAGTCGGGACGCATGTCGGCGAAATTGCTGCACATCCAGCTCGGGGAGGTCACCATACCGCTCGAGGGCGAGATGAGCGCAAAAGGCACGGGCGCCGGCTCGGCCGGCGTTGCCATTCTCTTCACCGGCTGGGCCGGGTTCTTCCATCGTGGCAACAATGCCAAGATCAAGGCAGGCGAGATCCTTGCCGGCTTCATCGGCGAGGACGTCACGCTGGACCTGTCGGGTCCGGCACCCCTCCGCGTCGCTCCGGTTGCGACCAGCCAGTGAGGCAGTTGGTCCTTGTTGCTGCGGCGCTCGGTGGATTCTGCAGCTCCGCGTCGGCACAGGTGGCACCCATCACCCTTGTTGCGGGAACGGAGGTCCGGCTGGTCACTGCGGAGCCGCTGTCTAGCAAACGGCAGGTCAAGGGCGACCTGGTCCGGCTCACCGTAGCGGACGATGTGCGCGTCGGCGCTACCATCGTCATTCCTTCGGGCACCGAGGCGGTCGGACAGGTAATCGATGCGCGGGCCAAGGGGGCGATGGGCATGAACGGGAGGCTGGTGGTGCGGCCGCTCTACGTCCGGATCGGGGAGCGCACTGTCCGCCTGACCGGATCGGAGCGGGAGAAGGCGAGTATCGAGCCAGGCGCCGTACTCGGGATGGTCGCGCTCGGCAGCGCTGCCTTCACTGGTCGCAGTGCGGAGATTCCGGCCGGCACGCCGCTGCGCGCGATGGTCGAGCGCACCGTCACGCTCGCCCCCTGAGCCGCCGCTGCCGTGCAGGTTTGCGGCCGCCAGGACCGAGAGCGGAAACGCCCGTGAAGGGGTGTTATGTAAAGCAAAGAGGGCGGCTTTGCGCCCATCTTTGACGGCAGGGCTGCTTAAGCAAACGGCAGCTTAGACCCACATCCGGACGCTCCGACGGGTTCTGGCAACTCTTGAAGGCCGACGTCCGTTCATTCGTTGGCGGAGACGGCACCCGTACCTAGATGTGACAGCATGATGGGCACTATGGACGCTGATCGGTTCGGTCTTGATCGCTTCGTCTCCGCGCAAGAGACAACGTACGTGCGCGTGCTGACGGAGCTAAGGCGAGGATTCAAGACGAGCCATTGGATGTGGTTTATCTTCCCCCAGGTGGCAGGTTTGGGATCGAGCGAGATGTCGCGCCGGTATGCGATCGGTTCGATCAACGAAGCGCAGGCCTACCTCGCTCATCCGTTGCTCGGTTCAAGGTACCGGGAGTGCGTTGCCGCCCTCCAAGATCTCATTGGCACCACCGCGGAGGCGGTGTTCGGGCCCGTCGACGCATCGAAACTTCGCTCTTCGCTCACCTTATTCGTCGAAGCGTCGTCCGGCGACCCGCTGTTCGACGCTGCGCTTCAGCGCTGGTTCGGAGGCGACAAAGACAAGCGGACAATTGATACTCTTGGCGTCGGACGTCTGGTTTGTGGCTGATTGGATCCAGATTGGACATTGGTACGCCGCTCTCGGTTCCCAACTTCAGCTGTTCGTTCAATCAGCGGAGGGCGCTGGACCATTCAATGCCAAGCATGGTTTTAGCGCTGACAAGGTACTCTCGAGGGACAGATTATGCACAGTGCTAACCAAGATAATCCGACCGACCTACTCGGTTTAGAAGCCCGACCGTTGGACGTGCTGAAGGAAATTTTGGCGAACACCGAGGGAGTGGACGCCGAAGCCTCGGATGATGATCTCGATGCGTGGTGGGGCACCGTAGAGATCGATCGCGTGGCTAGCGGCCTGACTCTGATAGCCGTCGGCAAGCTGGCGTCGCCGAGCCACGGCGATGAACCCAACGGCCCTTGGGTTCAGAAGTCAGATGCAAACGGGGATGAGCCGACGGAGCTAACCGCCGCCGGCAGGATAGCCGTGCGGCGGGCGCTTCGGTCTGAAGTTTGAGGCAACTTGAAACGGCGCGCTTTAGAGCGAGTACTTGTTACGAACGCTTGGCGATCCACTCATTCACGCGTCGCTCCAGAATGGATAACGGCTGAGATCCGGATGCGATCAGCAGGTCGTGGAAGCCCTTGATATCGAACTTCGGCCCCAGCGCTTCTTCCGCCTTGCGACGCAGCTCGACGATCTTGAGCATGCCGATCTTGTAGCCGGTCGCCTGCCCGGGCAGCGTGATGTAGCGGCGTACTTCCGACCGCGCCTTCTCCACCGGCTGGCGACCGGTTTCACTGAGGTAAGCGACCGCCTGGTCCTCGGTCCAACCGAGCGCATGGATGCCAGTGTCCGTCACCAAGCGTGCCGCACGGAATAGCTCGGCGTCCAGCCGCATGAAATCGGCCGCGATGTCAGGAAACGCGTTCATCTCCTTACACATCGCTTCAGCGTACAGGGCCCAGCCTTCGCCGAACGCCACATAGCCGGTGACGGACC